>Ga0307507_10000377_pt1 | contig 91634 bp, 35 predicted proteins | sample 7_EM_MG_FD_207223 | JGI IMG/M metagenome (GOLD analysis project Ga0307507, IMG submission 207223) | Populus trichocarpa ectomycorrhiza microbial communities from riparian zone in the Pacific Northwest, United States - 7_EM | ecosystem: Host-associated > Plants > Roots > Unclassified | place...
GGGCGCGAAGAGGCTTCGGGGAAGATTTAAAGGAATAATATAAATTCTATCTAAATCTAAGGGTATATAGCTTTTTAAGAGAACAAGACGTTGCGTAAAGAAGAGAAGGGAATAACCAGAGAATCTTATAATTAAATAGTTAGGGGTCTTGGTCGATGCGTACGCACGTATGCACGCGGACGGACTTTGGTAGAATTCGATTGATCTGGTAGAACTTAGCAGAAGTCGATTAAGCTGGTAGAATTCGGCAGAATTTGGTCAAAGCGTTAAGTTTATCTTGTCAAGTGTTTTACTAAGACATTCCTACTGTAACTAGGCTAGTCCCGTTATATTAATTATATCCTAACTATAAACCACACAGCCAAATTCCTAAAAGCCCTCCGCGATTAAGCTATAGGGGGTAACCCTAGTTTGGAAATAGAAGACAGACTACTCTTATACTAAGAACGGCTTATAGTTCCAGATATTAACAACCTATAAATAGAGCTAATCCGTAAAGCCTACTATTAAGTCTCTACGGCGCACCCTGGTTAAGATAAGACCTACTAACTACTATCGCCTTATTACTATTGGCGAGGACTCCTGTCCGATATAGAACGATTTATTAGAAATTGTTATACTTATAAACGCGCGAATACCCCTAGGGACCGAACTCCTAGATAGCTGCAACTACTGCCAGTCCCTAAACGCCCTTAGCAATATATTACAATAGACTTTAAATTATTCCTAAAGGACAAACACGGCTATAATATGGCCTTTATAGTAGTCAACCGACTAAATAAGCAAGCCGTTTCCCTCCCTTGCTTTAAGACTACGACTGCAAAGGATATGGCCCATATATATATGGACAATATCTACCAGATCTATGGCGCTCCTAAGTTAATTATCTCTAACTGTGGACCTTAGTTTATATCGGACTTCTAGAACAAATTCTGCCGTATCCTTAGGATTAAGATTAAGCTCTCTACTATATTCTACCCTTAAACTAACGGCCAAACTAAGATTATAAACCAGTACCTCAACTAGCGACTTCGCCCCTTTGTTAACTACTACTAGGACAACTAGTTGGAACTACTACCTATAATAAACTACGCACAGCTCACGCTCCCTTATAATAGTATAGGAATGTCGCCATTTGAGTTACTCTATGGATACAGGCCACAAATATCCTTTAATTAGAATAGACCTATAGGATATATAACGGCCCGCGAACGCCTTAGCTATAAAGAGGCCCAGATATTCGCCAAGAAAATATACGGGGCCTAGGAGACTGCCCAAGCAATTATAAAAAGGGCACAAGAGAAGAAAGAGTCCAACATAAACCAACATTGCCGCGAGGTAGACTTCCACGTAGGAGATAAGGTATAGGTGTTAACAAAGAACTAGAAAACCCAGAGGCCAAACCACAAGCTAGACTACTAAATAGCTAGCCCCTATAAAATCCCTAAGAAGGTAGGGCACTCTTTTAAGGTTAAGCTACTAGAGTTAATGAAGATCCACCCTATCTTCTCTCCAGACTAACTGCGAAAGGCCGCGGACAACCCATTACCTGGATAGTACAACGACCCCCTACCGCCAATTTAGATTGCAGAGGACGAAGAATAGGAAGTTAAAGAGATCTTAGTAGTAAAGAAGGACTATAGTACCTTAAAATACCATGCGAGCTAGGTAGGTCATAATGAAGATCTAAAATAGTACCCCACATCTAATTTCAAGTACTCTCTCTATAAGCTATAAGATTTCCACCTAGCCCACCTAGACCTCCCTAGACTACTACGCAAGTTAGATAGCTGGGTTAAATGCTAGGAAGAGGGGTTAGATAACTATAATAATTTAAACAACAATAAAGAACTTGGACAAAGCCTAAGGGCAGGCTTTTTTAGGAGGGGGGGGTAATGTGACGGTGCTAGAGCGCGTCACCAGCCATATTTAACCAATCAGGATTTTCCATGCCCGGCATGCAAAATCGCTATTGGCCCGCTTACCACTAGCGCCTTGGCGGTCCTCGCGATATGCCTACCTACTGCCCCTAAACGATTCTTCTTCTTCTTCTCCTTAGCTTAGTATTCTTGTATAGTAGCAATCTACAAGCTTCGGTTCAGAAGCATTTGTACAAGCCCGTTACACTTTATAATAGTTCTGTTAACTGCTTTATTTAATTAGCAAAGTTATACGCGTTAATTAACTAAATCCGTTTAATTATAGGTCCTATTATATTAATTTCAGGTCATAGTTTAAATCCAAATCAAGGGTCTTATCCGTAGGTCGCATAGAACGGCATCACGCCTATTAATACGTTTATTATATTATTCACGGTAAACTCAGCTAAAGGCAGCCATTTTTCCCAGTCGTCTTACAGGTAGGAGCAGTATATTCGTAAGTATTATTCCATAATCACATTTGCGATTTCGGTTTAGCTATCTATCTCTAAATAAAATACAGTTAAGAGTCGTATTTAAATGCTTAATCGTTTATATAAAGCTTACTAGAAGTCTAAAACGAACTAGCTTCCACGGTTAGATACTATTATATTAGGAAGTCTGTATAGCTTAAAGACATGCTTAACAAAACATTCGGCTACTAATATTATATTAATTAAGTCCATAGGAATCATATATCGTATTTTTATAAGGCGGTTAACAACTACCATAATATTCGTAAACCCATTACTATTAGGCAAGTTAACTATAAAGTTAATTAAGATATCGCGCCATCTTTATATCGGAATTAGTAGCGGTTAAAGTACTCCTTACTTCTTTATATAAGAGGTCTTTTCACGCACGCATATCCTGTATACTCAAACGTATTTTTGTACGTAGTCGTGTATTATAGGCCAGTAGTATACTTATTAAACAATTTTATAAGTTTTTGCATGGCCAGGGTGCCCTACTACAGGGGAGTTATATACAAATTTAAATATCTTAAATTGTAAGAGTTCGGAATTCGGAACTACCATCTTCTATTAGTAGTATAATCGGTTATTTTAAATTTCGCATTTAGCAAGTATAATATCCTTATACTATCGTTTTCCTATTTAAATTGCTTTCATTACATCTATTATCTATACGTTGTTCTTATATTCGTATTCCATTAGCTTATTAATTTATATTTCCTATTTATTAACTTCTAATTTATTTCTGTTAAGTTCCATATCTAGGAATATAGGATATAGTTTTTCAAAACATTTAGGAGGCAATAAGATCCATAATTAATTTATAATTCGTTTATCTATAGCGTTTATAAGTAGGTCCTATAACTGTTATATTAATACGTTAGGCTTCTAATTAAGTTTTCCCAGTTAGTACGTAATCTTAAAGTTAAATTATAAGAGGTATTCGGCCTAACAAATTTGGCGCTATATTAATTACTTTATAGTTATAAAATACTACAGGTTCTTATAGTCCGTTAACACACATATTAGAAATAATAATCCTTTAAGCTTAGGACGCCATTGTTTAAAACATCTAACAATTATAAGTAATTCCTTATTGTATATCTTATAGTTTAATTTAGTAGGAGCGAGTTTCTAGAAGAGAAAGGCTACTGGATATAGCTTACCGTCCTTATTATATTATAACAACACTCCCCCTAGCGTATAATTAGACAAGTCTATTTCCATAATGCATTTAAGGTTAGGGTTAAAGTAGGCAAGAATTAGAGTAGTTATAAAACAATACTTTAGGTCATTAAAAGCTTATTCGCATTTAGTAGTCTATTTAAATTTTATATTCTTTCTTATTAGGTTTACTAACAGCTAAATAGTTTCTAAAAAGTGGTTAATAAATCATTAATAGAAATTTACAAATTCTAGAAATCCTTAAATGTCTTATATATTGCTAGGGCTTTCCTAGTTTATAATCGCGGCGACTTTCTTAGGGTCCATTTTAATTCCATTGCAGGATATTATTAAGCCTAAGTACGTAACCTTAGACGCGTAGAACTTACATTTCTTAATATCGCATTATAGGCCCATATCTCGTAGGCGTTTAAGGACCATTCTAACGTGTTTCCGATATTTAAAAAGCTAGGACGAGTAAATTAAGATATTATTAATATACGCGGTAATAAATATATTAAGGAATTTACAAAGCGTATTGTTAATATATTGCTAAAACGTACTGGGACCGTTCTTTACGCCAAACGGCATTACTAGGTATTTAAAGAGTCCCTATTATATACAAAAAGCTATATACTTCTCATCTCCTTCTTATATACAAATTTTATTAAAGGCTGCAACTATATTAAGCTTCGTAAAGTACTATACCTTCACTAAACGGTTAAGCGTCTCTTAAATTAGGGAAATTAGATATCAGTTTCAAATTGTAATTACATTTAGAGCTTAATAATCAATATAGAATCTTAAGCCTCCTCCTAGCTTTTTAATAAATAGTATGGGTAAGGCGAATAGAGATTAACTAGGGCGAATAAATCCTTTTTCTAGATACTTGTTAAGGTATTATTGCATTACAAGCAATTCTTCCTATGACATACCGTATAGCGGACCGAACTTTAGTGTTATGCCCGGCTTAAGTTCTATCTTAAAATTGTGCTTATCTTAGTACGGGGCTAGTTAGTTTACAAATCATCTTTTAAACTCGTCAATTAGGTCGTAGTACTCTTTAGGTATAAAAGGTTAAGAATTAATATACTATTTCGGTTCTAGTGCTTTCTTAATATCTTCTATAGTTATAGTAAAGATTTTATAATCTCGTCTTTTTGCTAACAAAATAAAGGGTGCGGCTTATATTATCCGAATTTTAAGAGATTTCAATAAAACATCTTCGCATTCTTTGTTACAATTGGCAGTTATAGATTTATTATATTGGCTTAAGGTTTATGGCAAGGGTAATTTATATTATATTAAATTCAAATAGTTATGTATATGTTTATAGGGCAAATGGTTTTTTAAGCAATAACTTCGGCAGTAAGTTATACGGAACTTTAGTGTTTCTTTAACCCAACTAATTAAAGGGTTGTGTCGTTTTAGCTATCCGTGTCTAAGTATAACTTTATATTACTTTAAGGGTGTTACAAACAGGGAGACGTGTTTAAGGTATTCGCCTATCCGCATTTTTACTAGGGCGTAGTGCGTTATTTCACTATATATTAAGGGTTTGCTATTAAAGCCTTATAGGCCTTAGGGCTCGTTAAGTTTCTTTAAATTTAGGCGTTAAGTTTTTATATAGTTTGTGTTAATAAAGCCCATGCTAGTAGCTCCGCTATCTATAAGGATTTATACTTCCTTCCATTTTCTAAGTATTTAAATTTCGCCAAGTATATTAAGGGAGTTATGTTATATATTAGCGCTAAAAGAGCCTAGACACTCATACTCTTCCACTTTTTATCCTAAGGCGCGACTTGGCCTTAGGATAATTCGTTTTCCGAATTAACTAAAGGCGAGATGCTTTGTAGCATTTAAGTACAATTTGTAAAGCGGGTACGATTTAAGGAACAAGTACGGCTTAAGGAATGGGTATGATTTGAGGAACAGAAGGAGCTACGGCGGACCTTTTTAAAGGGGTAAGTTCGGCAATGCTTTTAAATATATCCTTTTTTACCACATTTAAAGCATTCTCTATTTATGGCTTAAGTTCTTTATTTATTAGTTCCCAAGGGTATATAGGATTAAGCGGCATTAAGGTCTATAGGGTTATACGTAGGGCTTTTAGGTTTTGGAGACGGATTACGTTTTAGAGTATTTTAAATATAAAGTGTAGTTAACTTTAGGGAATAAGTTTGTTTGTTATATTAAAGATCCTTATTAATTTATTGGCATATTATAGCAAATTCGGATAGGTTTTTTGGCAGTTCCCTACCTACTAACTAGGCTCTAATTTTATCCAAGATAGCTTGTTAAAGGGCAGCGACTTTAGCAGCTTTATTCCAATCCAGTTCGCCAATAAGGCCTAAAAATTCCAAAAAGAAGCTAGTAAAGTCTTGGTTCCGTTATCGTAGGTTCTTAAGTTTAGTAATAGCTATATATTCGCGGCTGGCGTTATTATATATTCGTTTTAGTAGAGAGACAAAGATTTTAAAATTAATAAAGGTGCCGTTATAGAAGAATAGATCCATAGTATATATAGCGTCCTTACTTAAATAAAACATTCTATAGCTAACCTTACTAGCTTTAGTAGGGTATTGGTTATAGTTTATTAAAAGTTTAAGACGGAGCTTAGTTACAAAGGGACGTAGGTTATTTTAATTTTTATTAAATATTAGAGGATTAGGGAGCTTTTTAAATTTCATAGTAGGTATTAAACTCGTTATAGATATAGGTTAAGTTACTATTACTAGTTTAGTATTCGCATTTAACGGGTTAGGTTCAGATACGGTTATTTCGATTTTATTTATAGGTATTATTATTAGGGTCTTTAATAAAAGAGCCTTAACGTTACAGAGTTCTTCGCGGAGTGCTTCTATTAATCGCTAATATTAGGCTTCTAGTGTAGCCTACTACTAAGCTAGGGCATCCGTAAAGGATTATTATATTATGGTTAATTGTTCCCTAACTAGGGATATAATACTTGTGGTTATTGAAAGGGATTTGGGTTCGTTTACCATTTTTAATAGTAGTTATTTTAACGCAACGTAGTGCAAGGGCGCGAAGAGGCTTTAGGGAAGATTTAAAGGAATAATATAAATTCTATCTAAATCTAAGGGTATATAGCTCTTAAAGAGAACAAGACATTACGTAAAGAAGAGAAAGGAATATAGGAAACTTATAACTAAATATTTGGGGTCTTAGCAACAAACGCGTAGGCACAAGCCCATACGGATTTTAATAAGTTTCGACTAAATTCCATTACGTTAGTGGAATTTGGTGGAATTTAATTAAGTTAGCGGAACTTGGTAGAAAACGGTAGATTACAGCGGATAATCGCGAACAGTTATAGACAGTTGCAGACAGTTATAAACAGTTTACGAATAGTTTTATACAGTTATCTATCGAGTGTTTTACTAAGACATTCCTACTGTAACTGGGCTAGTCCCGTTACACGTTATTATAGACAAAGGTCTTCTTTTAGGGTGGGATATTATTAAGGCCTTCCCAGGTAATGTAGGGAGAGCTTAGTATAATATAACGGGCTTATATAAATGCTTCTAAATTAAAGCTTATAGATTGCTACTATACAAGAATACTAAGCTAAGGAGAAGAAGAAGAAGAAGAATTATTTAGGGGCAGTAGGTAGACATATCGCGAGGGCCGCTAAGGCGCTAGTAGTAAGCGAGCTAATAGCGATTTTGCATGCCGGGCATGGAAAATCCTAATTGGTTAAATATGGCAGGTAACGCGCTCCAGCACCATTATAGATATTTGGCCAAGGGTTACAGATATATAATCCTCCTCTACTACCGCCTCCTTAAATGCCTCTTTAATAATAAAGAATAGTGCCTTATAATTATTCTTATCCCTCCTCTTAATATAGCCCCTAATAATGGATAGGTTAGGCCAATTAATATCCATTTATTTAAGAGCTGTCGTACTCTAATAAAACCCCGCCAGCTTTATTACTGTCACGGGACACCTCCATGACACCTTACACACGTCTACCTGTTTCCACCAACGCAGCAAGAAGAGACCGACCGCGAGACGGCAATCTGCCGGCAATCTACGGCAATCTGATGGCAATCTGCCGCATTCTGCCATATTCTGCCAAGTCCAACAAATCCTGCCAAGTTCTGCCAGGACCGTTCCTCAAATCCTATCCTACTCCGTGCACGTGTCGACCAAGCAATAAAACTAACAATATATACCCTTTCTCCCCGTTTCCTTACCTTCTCTTCTTACGCAACATCTTAACTTTATTACGCAGTTTATGTACATAGCTTAATAATATCTACTTTGCTATATATTACCATCGCTTATACTCGCTCCGTGACACTATATTGCGTTAACCTTATATACCACCCTCTAAAATGCAGAACAACCCCAAAGCCCCTATAACAGCCGCTGGCATTATATCCGCACTCTAAAAACAATTGGTAAAGATACAGAAGTTCTTTATAGACGCCCTTATACAGAACTAAGCCACTTTAACTTAACAACAAGCTAAATAAGAGGCACGACACCTGCAAATAATTAAGAACCTTTAAGAAGAAGTTCGCACCCTTAGGATGCCTATACTAGGGCCCTAAGACTAAACGCCTTCTCTAGAGACAAATACGCGGGACGAGAGTCCCAAACCTATAGTAACTATTTATCCTAAACTAACTACTGTACTGTAACAATCCGAATGACTACTAGACCCTCTAATATTTACTAGTAAATAATAAGAACTCTAATTATTCCTAAGCCAGCTTAAAAATAAGCTAACTGGTAATGCTAACCGCTACCTAACTAAAGCTAACTAACTCTGCTACGCCCTAAGTTAACTAGGAGGAGATATAGCTAACCTTATTAAACCCCTTTAACTGAACTTAGTATAAAGTCTAGTTATACTACTTAAAGCCATATACGGTAACCCGAACCGTTAAGCTACTGCTTAAAGGAAGATAAACCATATAACTTAAGGAATGAAAAGTTTCCTAGTATACTTCTCTAAATTTAACTATTACGTAAAGGAAACAGGCTGGAATAACTCTGCACTAGTTAACAGCCTTATTAAGTCCCTAAGCCCTAAACTAAAAACCTCCCTAATAGGTATAGACCTACTGGGAGCTCTCAACGCCTACGCAAACGTCATTAATAAACGGTATAATAATATACTACGCCTAACACCAAAGTCCACTCCTTAATATAATACGACAGCCCTATAAACGTCTATTAAGTTATTGTCTCAGCCTAAGCACCCTAACGCTATAGATATTAACACAGGGACCCTAGAATACGCTCCACTAGGGTCCCCTAAATAAGAACAACGTATTAAGCTAGGCCTTTGCTTTAAATGCGGAAGCAAGGAATATATCTTAAGATACTACTCCGTCCCTATACCCCAACACAACTTATAAACAGCTAACACTAATAACCGTTTACTATATTAATCCTCTAGTTACCGTCCCCAATTTTTACCTAGCTCCAGCCCCACGTCTAGTAAGCACCACTTATAAGGACGAAGTTACAACTAATATTCTATAGAAACCCCTTCCCACTCGCCACTAAAAGGCACGTCCTAGAGTTAAGTTGCTTTCCGGGATAGCTATATTATAGGATCTTGTTAAATGCATTAGATATTATAAAACCTAACTCTTAGGATTATAGTATAACCATTAACTACCGTCTTTAGTAGAAAAGTTAATAGGCTAATACTTAAGTCCTAATTAACATAGGAGCTAGCGGCATAGGATTTATTAATAAGATCTTTGCGTAAGACAATAGGTTTACCCTAACACCCCTTAACCGGCATATTAATGTATTTAGATTTAATGGCAAACGCACTATCTTGGGCTGTATTACTTATATAGCAGCCCTAAGACTCTAATACCTAAACCATAAAGAATTAATTAAGCTCTTTATAACTACCCTAGGTTACCTAGTAATCCTCAAATAACCCTAGATAAAGCTATATAAGGTAACTATTAATTAGGACAACCTTAAGCTTCTATTTACCACCTCCTGCTGTAAGCAGAAGTGCCTTATAACTTACTGCTTAGACCCTAAACCAAAACCTAGAAAATCTATTAAGATCCACCAGTCTAAAATTTCCACTAACGTCTACTTTATACCTAAAAAGTCCACCTAATTCCACCTACTAGAGAATTCCACCAAATTCTACCAATATAAGACTTCTACCGACAACCACTAAGAACCTAAAAATAATGTATAACTATATAAACCGACTCTAACTACTGCACCTAGAACTAAGCAGAAGCTTAAGCTTAATATATAAAAGTACTAGAAGAACTAGTATTCTACTATAAAAAGGATACTTAAAGAACCTAAACCTAAATCTAATACTAACTCCGTAACTAATACTAAACCCAAACCCAAATAAGAAACCATATAAGAAACTAAGGATAATCTAAGCTCGCTCAACACCTTAGACATCTATATAATTGGAGCTACTCTACTAGCACGACTCACTAGGAAACCAGAACACATAATCTTCGCTGTTATAATAGCCGATATTAAGAAGGCCTTAGCACTAAAGAAGCATACTAACCCCGCCATAAAGGTACCAGTAGAGTACTATAATTATTTAGATATATTCTTATAAAAGGAAGCCAATAAGCTACCAGAACGCCGTCCATATAATTATAAGATTATAGTTGAAGAAGAAAAACATCCTAGATTTAGACCCTTATACAGGATGTCCTAAAACGAACTCTAAGTACTACGGAAGTACTTAGACGAACATCTGGATAAGGGTTTTATTAGAGCAAGTTCATCACCCATAGCTATACTAGTAATCTTTGTTAAGAAACCTGGCAGCAGTCTACGCTTCTATATAGACTACTAAGCCCTTAACGCTGTTACTATTAAGAACTAATACCCAATCCCATTAATCTAAGAGACACTAAACCGATTAAGTAAGGCTTGCTTCTATACGAAGCTTAATATTATCCACACATTTAACCGCCTCTATATCGCAAAAGGAGACAAATGGCTCACTACATTTCGTACTCAATACGGATTATTCAAATACTTAGTAATGCCATTTAGCCTTGCAAATACCCCAAGTTTATTCTAACACTTTATAAATAATACCCTACGCCTATACCTAGACGTTTTTTGTACTGCTTATATTAACAACATCTTAATATACAGCAATAATCTGGCTAAATACTAAAAATATATTAAACTGATCCTGCAAGCCTTGCGTAGGGCTGGTCTACAATTAGATATAGACAAATGCGAGTTCTATAAAATAGAAGTCCTATACCTTAGACTTATTATTTCTATAGACGGCGTATAAATGGACCCTAAGAAGGTTAAAGTAATTGTAAACTAGCAAGAACCTGAGAACGTCAAGGACGTAAGGGCCTTTATAGGCTTCGCCAACTTCTACTAACGGTTTATTAATAACTTCTCCACCTTAGTTTTACCCCTTATGGCCTTAACCCAAAAGGACAAAGCCTTTATCTTTAATAAGGAATATAAGAAGGCCTTTGCTTATCTAAAGGTTATATTTACTACTACACCTATACTTTAACACTTTAACCCAGACTAAATAAGCATTATAGAAGCTGACTTATCTGATTACATTACTAGAGGCATTCTATCTCAATATAATAAGGAAGGAGTATTGCACCCTATAGCATACTTCTCAAAACAACTAAGCCCAGCCGAATGCAATTATAAGATCTACGATAAGGAATTACTGACGATTATTAGATGCTTTAAGCAATGGTGACCAGAACTAGAAGGAACTGGATTCCCAATTAAAGTTCTTAGCGACTATAAGAACCTACAGTACTTCACAACCATAAAACAGCTAAGCCACTATTAAGCCCGCTGGTTAGAATATCTGTCCCAATTCCAATTCTTAATTACATACCGCCCAGGCGTTTAAGGCCAGAAGCCTAATACCCTAACCCGACGTTTACAGGACGCACCAGCTTAAGAAAAAGCGCGCTCTTACCGCAATTAGACTCTACTCCGCCCTAAGCTATTTAATCCCCCTATTAAAGATCTTATAGTATACGCCCTTAAAATGACCAATCAAACTATTAAACAGATTATAGTTGATAAATATCTAAACGATGAATTTATCTAAGAGACGCTTAAGCTAATTTAAGACGGCGTTAGACACTCTAAAAAGGTTTCTCTAAGCAAATATAAAGTCCGCGGAAACCACTTATACTACTAGAACCGCCTAGTTGTCCCTAATTATAATAAACTTAAGCTTAAGCTCCTTAAACACGTACACGACCTACTAGTAGCCGGCCACCCAGGCCAAGGAAAAACCCTAGAACTGCTCTAATAAGAATACTACTAGCTAAATATGCATAATATAATACAAAGGTATATCTCTAGCTGCCATACCTGCCGACGAGCCAAAGCTTTATATAAGACATATAACGGCTTTCTAAAGCCACTGCCTGTTCTAGACTGAAGATAGAAGGATATCTTAATTAACTTCGTTATTAATCTCCCCGTAAGTAAAGAATACACAAATATTATAGTAGTTATAGATCGACTATCTAAGATAAGATACTTAATCGCCTACCCTAATATATTAATACCTACCATTGCCTAACTGTTCCTGGATTATATATGGAAACTCCACAGACTCCCCAAAACAATTATCTTTAATAGAGGCCGCTAGTTCGTCTTGGCGTTCTAGGAAAAACTAACTACCCAACTCTATATTAAAGCACTGTTGTCTACAGCATATTACCTAGAAACGGATGGTTAAACGGAACGTGCAAATGCTATAATAGAACAGTATATTTGGATATATACGTCGTATTTACAGGATAACTGGATAGACTGGCTTGCATTTACCAAATTTACTGCAAATAACTCCGTCTTAGAAACCATAAAGGTCTCCCTATTTCTAGCTAATTACGGCCAGCACCCGCGAATGGGTTTTAAACCCTTTAGTAATATTCCTTACCCAGCTCATTAGGCCTTATAAGTTGCAGAAACAAACAAATTTATAAAGAAGATGGAAGAACTACAAGAGTTCCTTACTAATAAAATAACATAGGCCCAGTCTGTCTATAAAGCTGCAGCAAATAAGAACCGAACCCTAGCACCAGCTTACCAAATTAGTAACTTTGTCTGGCTAGACACAAGAAATCTAAATACAAAACAACCTACTAAGAAACTTAACTGGAAGAACGCCGGCCCTTATAAGGTTAGAAAAGTTATCTCTCCTTATACCTACCGACTAAAGCTCCCTGATACGGTTAAAATCCACCCTATATTCTATACGTCAGTCCTCCGCCCTGCCGCCCCTATATTAGACGCCCTACCTAAATAGATCTAAGACCCTCCCCCACCAGTCAAAGTAGATAGTAAGGATAAGTACCTTATTAAAAGAGTTAACAATATTAAGTACAATAAACGGAAACGCAAATATATATACCTTATAAAATAGAAAGGCTTTACCAAGCCCTTATGGGAACCCGTTGACTCTATAGGACTTATATAAGCCGTAGAAGACTTTTACAAACTCTACCTAGAACTACCACAGCCCTATCTCGCAGAAGCTTGAGTTTAAAGGGGGGGTACTATTATAGGACACCTCTGTGACACCTTACATATGTCTACCTGTTTCCACTAACGCAGCAAGAAGAGACCAACCGCGAGATAGCAATCTGCCGGCAATCTACGGCAATCTAATAGCAATCTGCTGCATTCTGCCATATTCTGCCAAGTCTAACGAATCCTGCTAAGTTCTGCTAGGACCGTTCCTTGAATCCTATCCTGCTCCGTGCACGTGTCGACCAAGTAACGAAACTAATAATATATACCCTTTCTCCCCGTTTTCTTACCTTCTCTCCTTACGCAACGTCTTGACTTTATCACGTAGTTTATGTACATAGCTTAATAATATCTACTTTGCTATATATTACCATCGCTTGTGCTCGCTCTGTAACAATTACCTTTATATATATCTCCTTATTAAGTGTTGCAGTATATGTAAACCACGGCACTGTTAGACTAAGTAGTGACTAGACCTTAAAGAGCTATGTGTAATAAAGTCGGAAGCTTTTACCCTAGTTGGCAACTAGATAATACTTATTAATTACAACTAAGGAAACATATAAGCAAAAAGCGGGCTAAGTAAGGATATAGTAGAACTGTTTACTTAACAGTAACTCTAGTAATACTAGAATATACGTAAACTGACCCGCCTTAATATATTTTAGGATATCCGCATACGCTTTTATTACCTCCGCATATATAAATACAGGATTTGCTCCTAGGATGGCCCGTATCTTTAATAACTGCTCCTCTCCAATTATATTTAAAGATAATACAATAATAGCAACGGAAGCTCAAATCAGTAATAAAATTGCCTATATTATTATGCTCTTACCCCACAATATCTTCGCCGCTAGGAATAAGTCCCTCCGCCTATATATTACCCGTCTTAACACCTTAATTTAACTAGGTCATCCGCTGTATGGATATAGAAGCTTAATAGCTCTATCTATTAAGCTTAACTGTTTATCTTTACTTGCCTCCTATAAGGCTAGAAGCTCGTCTTATATATCCTATAACTACCTCTCTACTAGGGACATAAGATCCTCCCATATATAATTATCTAGCTTCTATAAGCTCCACGAGGCCTACTGGCGTTCCTATTTAACTACGGTCTTCCAACCCTAATAGCTAGTGCGTTTCTTCTAAACCATAGTGGGTTTTCTATACGGATATAACGCCTAATAGTAGTAGAGGCACTCTGGGCCAAAGGAGGATATTTTTAAGGAAGGACCCAACTACAGCACCTACTAGGTGTTGTAATGGCTTTAAGTAGTAGATATCTACACACCTATATAGTTTTGTCTATATTAGCAGACTATTTAATAAGATATAATAAGTGCTTACGCTTTTAATAACGCGTTTTTTAACTTTAACGAAATTAATATCAGGACTAAGCAATAGCCGTATTATAAAATTCATACCATTTAGATGCCCTAAGTCTTAAAAATATTGTATTAACTTTTGGTAATAATAACGCGTTATATAAATGAATGAATTAGATATCCGCAATATCCGTTGTGCGGATTTTACTTACGTATTTAACAAAGCTCGCCAAACTGCCTCAGACGTGATTGAGCGAGAAGGAGGACGGCCCTGCTGTTATTCCGACGCTAGCCAAAAAAAATCACGTCTGAGCTCACTGAGGTAAGTTAGTACGCTTACTGACCTCCGAACCCCTTCATCCACAAACTCTTTTAGCATCCTCGCGCAATTACTCCTAAATTCACGTTTTGGTCGTCTTGCAGCCCTCTCTATGCTATCAGATACATATGGAAATCTAGTACTCATATAGTGGCCGTTTGCGCTGGCCGCCTAAACCAATGTCTGCCCTATACAGTCGCCATGACAGATCGGTCCAAGTCGGAGATAATCAAGACAAAACCCATCGGGAAAGGTCTGAATGCCTTTCGCGATTCTTTCAACTCGGTTTGTAGGGATTCGGGTATTCCCGGCGATATAGACTCGTTGAATTAAATAGGCAATGAAGGTAAGTCTATAGCGCTATTGAAGAGTATATCTAACTGATGCAGGCCTCCAAAATCTCGCACTTAATCTTGTATCAGCCTTACAAACACTTCCAGCATCTCGTCTGCTACATTCTATAAGTGGGAGCAAAAACCTTTTCAGCGATCTATTAAGACTCCCCGCAATAATCGGCTCCGATAACTTCGACATCAAGCGTATCATACCTCTCCTAGAGGCGGTCCTTAACAATGGAACTGACGAGCTTATCTAGGGTAAAGTCTATGAAACTGTCACCGCGTCCATAGCTTTCACGGTTGTCGCCAAACCCAAAACCCCTCCCCCGTCCGGCCCGTCCCTTACCTCCTCCCTCCAGCAGACACCCTAGACGTTCAATAGGGGCAGCTTCGCAGATACGTCCGACCTAAGGAAGGATGTTGACCCTATACTTAAAAGCGAAGTGGAGGATAATCTCAGGATTAGCCACCCTGGCGTTTTTACCACGTTCTTTAGATAAATTTCACAGCTTTATGATATAGCGACGGCTGTTTTCCAGAGCTGCAAAGATATGGAGCCACCGCTGTTTAAAGAGGATGTCGGCTGGCTAGAATGGCCAGAGTGGTGCGAAGAAGCAAGGGTGTTGCAATTCCTTTGCCGCCACATCGACCAATTTCTACGGTTTGCAGATGAACACGGCTTCCGCCCTTTGAAGCATTGTTGCTGCATTACCACCCCAAACAAGCCTATTCCTGGCTTGGTTAGCAAGCGAAAGGTGGATGTAGGCCTGGTTTATAACCCTAATAATAAGCTAGAAGACGGTGACCGGCAAAGCTGTAACTGGTCCCACATCCTTATCCCGGGTGAATTGAAGAGTAACCCGCGAGAGGACAATCACAGCAGCACTTAGCTTAATTTAGTGAGATATGCCCGAGAGGTGTTTAGCGCACAAGACACCCGCCGGTTCGTTCTGGGCTTTACCATCTGTGACCTTACCCGTTTTGATTTCTGCAAGTTTTTGTGTTGGCTCGTAATTCCAAGATTCATATTCTGTTTTGCTCTTCTGTAGGCCAGGCCCATTCCAATGAACGCAAATCCAGAACAGCACCCAGAAAAACGACTCAAGATCGTGCATAAAACTGTGATCTTCGTCGCCATAAAGTGTACCAATCGCCATGAATACTTTGGTGCCGGTCTTGCAAGCCGTTTGCCGGTCTAATCTAATGGCCAGATCGAGGTCAATTAAGAAACCATCGTCCTCTGCCATCTCCAGCATGATATTTCCGATAGATATATCGCGGTGGAGGATCCTCGCACCCACCAGTAACTCATGTCCTAATAAATTAGCCATATCCCAGAATGCCTCGCTTATTACTTACCTTTTATGCCTCCAAGTAGTCCCGTCAGCACGGCTTATAGAGAACTCGCCTCGTAAATACTCTTCCCAATATCTCGCATGATTAGCCGACGGTGGACACGATTACGTCGTCAAGCATCTTGTTTAACTGGTGAGTCCGAACATGACCGTTTCGGAAGTGGCATCGATGTCTGTACACGGCTGGACGATCTCTTTCGCGTAATGGTTCTGCTTGTGCTTGTGCTCCTACCCCGGCCTGAGCGTGAACCACTAGATACAGTAGCATCGAAACCTAGTTCTTCCTTGTTCATCCACAGGTATCCCAATACCGCTGAAACAAACATCTGACCATCCTTATTAACCTCGAATGGCTGAGATCCCACCCCACCGAGTCGGTCAAACTCCCATAACCGCATAATCGAGCACTTGAGGAAGACAAATTTAACAAGGAAGTAGATAGGAATTTTACGGCCCACTGCAAAGCTTTAATCCCCTATATACAGGAGCTGCGAAAGGTCGTCTTTCCGGGGGGAAGGCGGTTGCTGAGAGAGCACCGACAGCTGTATACCCAGATGAAGTCTATCTTAAAGCAGGCAAGGAAGGACTTGGTTACTTTAGGGTAGCTAGATATATAATTTCAAGCTTGCGGCTCCCCCTACTTTTCCTAGATGCTGTCGGTGCGGAAGTCTTCTGATGAACGCGGGTTGTTTCAATACATTTTGTGGGAACAGATAGGAAGGGCGCCGATTTCCCCTCGAGGCGCCTCGGAATTACTTTGCTATGTGCCTATCGGTACAAATATTTTGCCGATAACCCGATATCCCTCCCATGCCTCCCTCTGAGATTTCTGAAGAGCTTCCTATCCACAAGCCCTTCCTATAGACAATACCAGTTGTGTCTCCTGTGTTGTGAAGTGTATGGTGGCTCGAGTTTTCCGAGAGCTTGAGAATGTGCCAAGCTTGGAAATGGGTTATCATTAGGATTCGTACGGTGCTTTCGAAGCTCGTCCCATGTCATGACAACATAGTAAAGTTGACCCGATTCGGTCAGAGGTACAATGACTTTAGAGGATAACTGAATCGCTTTGCCTGCCTCGCGACTTGATCGCCTCCCGGCGGCCTGTACATTCTTAATTAATGTTCTGATGATGCAAAATCTCCAGATATAATACTTACCAAGCACTTCCCGCAAGCATCACCATTTTGCCAGACCGAATTCGAGCAGTACTGACCGCTATAGATACATGGATGCTTATAATAGCCATTGCTGCTGTTACTCATTGGGAAGGTATCCTTGTGTTCCTAAATATGCGGAACCTCTGTGTTGGGAGCAAGTGGAAACATACGGAAACGTTGGGTGAAAAGGGAGCTGGACGTGAATTTTCTGGTGGCTTGCATTCCTATACGTGCGATTTCTGCCTTCAAATCTACAACTTCATCATTACTCTAGCTCGAGAATTCTTCAAACTATTTCAGACAACCCCCAACATGTCTAACTCTATCCAAGAGGCGTGGAAGCTGCAATCATGCGAAACCGATCCCTCAACCACTAATTTATTCGAAGTCTCCTCTCCTTTCCTCAGACCACAGAAGCGGAATCAGCATTACAAGGCCGCTTTAGACGAAGTTCGACGACTCCGGCCGCGTTCCCGATCGCTACCTAGAAATTTTATGGATGATGGTAACCAGCGCGTTAGGAGTGGACGAGGTGGAGAGAGCGGGGTAACCAACACGGTCGCAAGGCAGAAAGAACAGATTCAACGGAAGTGTGGATGAGAACTGCCTCACCAACAAAGCTGCCGACTAAGAGACCAGGGCAATCATCCAAAACCTATCAACACGCTCAGAATAACACCGCTTCTGATGATCCGGACCTCATCGACAATGTCAACATCGACCAGCTCCAGCTTGAAGAGTGTCTCTCCACGACAACCTCCGAACTTGACTTCCGCACACCCACAACGCTCTCCCGCTCCACCACGTTCACAGCAGCAACCAAGCTCACAAGCGCCAGTCGCAACTACAGGTTACGATCGCGCAGCCCGACGAAGAGGATTGGCGACTTAAGAGCAGCAAAATCGCCCATCGAAGTAGAGGCGGCGATAAAAGTACCACGAGATGTCAAAATGCTACGGAATAGATTCATTGACATCCAGGATGGTATTGGCGTCCTACCGCGATGTTTACAGGTAGTTTCCCCTCCCGATAATAGATTTTGGCGGCAATGGCTCACATAACACATTTGCATAGAACCAGCTCAATGCACTCGATGACCGCGAGTATCGCGATATCTTCTTCGACCGCTCCGCCCACCCCGACGACTTTGACAACGCCGACAGCGAAGCCACAGCGCATGCTAGGGAATTGCTTGAGGAATTGCTGTCGATTCAAGACGCCGCGTTACGATGCCAAGATCTTGGAAGGCCAGAGCCATCTTGGATGGAGGTCTTCCGACCATTGTTGGACCCGGCTGCTGAGCTGGAAAATACATCGTTACACCTACTGGCGGGGCAAGGGAAAGCTGTCTTGATGAACCTACTGCTTAGGCGGGAGCAAATGTCTCGGAGCGCAACATTTCCGGCTTCACGCCATTACATTTTGCTGCCGGGCGGGGATTTACGGACGCTGTTCAACTTCTCATTGACGAGGGCGCGGATGTCTCCGCTGATCAGATCAGGGATCTAGGGAGTGACGTTTGGGATATGAGCCTGTTCAATCGAGGCGCTGATACACCACTGCACTATGCGGCCAACAACGGACATATGGACGTGCTTCGGTTGCTTGTCGAAGCAGGTGCTGATGTTGACGCACCAAGTCAGCATGGGCGCACAGCGGCGAGTAGCGCAAGCGTTGTATCGGGCATGGCTGATGTTCTTGAATACCTTATGGAGCTTGGGGCTCGTACTTCTACAGTGAGGGTGCTGGCTCGCATGCGCCGTTTGAGGAAGAATTAAATTAAGTAGTGTTACTATAACTCGAAATGAATCCTCGGTCCGTAATATTCGAAGGCTATTTTTACGCGTGGCGTGAATATATGTCGGGCGGAGTTCAAAAAGTCCTCTAGAACAGTTTCGCTAACATCTAGTTTTCACACAATGAACTGAAAGGCAGCGTCAGCTAACAGTCAGGATATAGAAGAAAATTTCAGCAGGGTCCTCGAAGTCAGAGAATTTATGCGGAAGGGAACCTGAGCACTGCCTCCAATTGTGTGTCACCTCTCCCATATTCGAGGCGTAGTTCATTGCTCTGCCTTAGGAGCGACTACGGAGAACAGCTTATACGCAGGAACATAAGAGAGCCAGCCAACAGTTCGCCAAGCCGAGCAGTGCCATGCATATTCTATTGGTGCACGTCTTACGAATCCTCCAGCCCTTATCGATAGCCGCCGCCACCAACGGAAAGTATTAACATATTTTTGTCGGAACAACATAAATACCGGAGCTCGTCTCCGTCCTAGTTGATGCTCCCATTATACTTTTCTTACACTATTATTGTAATGGAGTATCTCTAAAACTAAGAGTATGGTAAGAGAACATTTTGCGCTACATCTTACGGCTAAATTTTATACTAATTAGGTAATAGGTTAAACTTCTACAATAGAGTCTCCCAGAGACACCTACGAGAGTGCGAACTTATTGCAACCAGAAGACTCCGACTACAACTCTAATTCTGACTCTGATTCTGACTCTGGCCCTGGCTCTGGCTCTAGCTCTGGCTCCAGAAGGGGAACTATTTTGCTAGAGGGTGCTCTAGGGGCTGGCACACACCAGTTAGAGAAGGGGGCGGGTGAGCTAAGGCGTAAAAAGAGGCGCAAGAAGAGGCGTAAGAAGAACTACCATTGCAAGGCTAAGGAGTGTAATGCCTCCTTTACAATAATGGGGGCCCTCTTAACACATGCCCGGCAGAAAGCGAAATCAAAGGAGCCGCTCTATTCTACCTACTGTATACTACTAGAGTAAAAATACTGTAATAAGTGCTAGATAACCCTTATAAACATAAAAGTAGTTAATTAATACCGTAAAAGTAAATACTTGAAACTATACGAAGTATTAACGGGAATTAAAGCTCGGCCGATAAATACTTAGTTAGTAAAGACTTAGCCAGTAATACCTAGGCTATCTTTAACCTCTACTCTACTAAAGCGTAAACTAAGCTTATTAACTGCCTTAAATAGTAGCTCTAATCCTGCCAGCGGCCGAGACTATAAGATTATTTCGCAAAATACTCTTAATTTATCCTTAATAATATTTAGCGACTCTTTCTATTAAATGCCCCCTTTTAATTATCCTTAAGATAACTAGAGCTTAGAAAATCTTAATATAAATATATAAGCTATAAAATACCTAAAATATAACCTAAACTATAAGTCGGCTACTAATATATGGTACGCTATAGCTAACGTAATAGCACTTTATAAATCCTTGCCGATTTTAAACACCCGAACTGTAACGGGACTAGCCCAGTTACAGTAGGAATGTCTCGGTGAAACACTCGACAGATGAATTCCGACGCTTTGATCAAATTCTGCCAAATTCTGCCAAGTCGATCAAATTCCGCCAAATTTCGCCGACTCGATCAAATTCCACCAAGTTCCACTAACGTAATGGAATTTAGTCGAAATATGTCAAAATCCGTGTGGGCTCGTGCCCACGCGTCTGCCGCCAAGACCCCGAATATTTAGTTACAAGTTTCCTATATTCCTTTCTCTTCTTTACGCAACGTCTTGTACTCTGCAAGAGCTATATACCCTTAGATTAGATAGAATTTATATTTATTCCTTTAAATCTTCCCTAAAGCCTCTTCGCGCCCTTATACGAACCCTAGTATACCTATATTTAGCAGCTCTAGATAAATCTGCTTTTATAATAGAGAATTAACCTATTACCTATTTAGGACTTAACTAAGACGCTTAGCTTATCCTAGACCTAATTAGTAACTTAGATTATAGAAGCGCATCCGTAATATATTATAAAGATAATAATATATTATATCCTTTAGGTTTATAATTTTACTCTTTTAAAAAAGAAAATGGAGATCTAACTGCCGTTTTAGGAGGGTTCTGTCGCTGTTTTTAGAGGTCACGTCGCCAAAATTCCCCGCCGCCCTAAGCCTCTTGCTTGCCAGTCTAACGTTAAGCCTCTTGCTTACCGCCCTGTGCCCCGTTTTACGGGCAGACCAGTTTATCTAGAAATATAACCCTTCCACGCGCCTGGCGCTAAAGCTATATATACTCTATAGCTCCTACCTCTAATCCGTTTGACTTAGGCCCCGTTTCTCTTATTCTTTACCCTCCTCTCTCCTTAACCCTATATTACTCTCTAGATCCTTCCCGCTGTTATTACCCTAAGTTCTCTTCTACCTCTATAGAATGCGGCGCGCTTAACTATCGGATTGCAGCTTGTCGTCTAGCATCACCAACAATAAGTACATGGACACAGACAGCAATGGTGACAGCTACGGGACAGAACCGACCGTCTTTAACAGTAATACCGACAGTGATGCTAATAGTGATGCCAACTGCGACGCCGACAGTGGCATTAACTATAACGCTAATAGCATCGCTGGATCTAACAATGCTTGTAAAGCGCCCACTTAAGCATGGCTTTATAAGGATCAAGACCATCCACTAAAATACTACCTTAAACAGTTAGAAGAATTTAAGGAATCCAATTTCACAACGCAGGACTATGCCAATAGTAGTACAAATCTCCTTAACCGCATTAAAGAGCACTAGTATTAGTAAGTAATAACCTATTTAGTGGCTTCCTCTTAGGCCTAACTTAGCGGAGAGCTAACAATTTCTAGATACTGCACCTATATAGGGAAAGACCCTAAGAAAACATACTAAGTCCTCTCGCTTTGGCTTCTTTATAGCTTCTTTAACTGGTTTCTAAATCAGAAACGAGGGAAAGGGGGTAGAAAATAGTATGGGATAAAGGCTTCTAGCTCGCTTAGCTTATACTAGAAGTACTATTACCTTATATATAAGAAAGCGACTGGTGGGAAAATTCCTAGCAAACTAAACCGCTAGATATATAAGGTAATTATATTCCTAGTTAGCCCTTTAACCTAGTAAGGTAAAGCGGAGCTAAGATATCTTTCTTAGGTACTTCGGAAACTGGCGAAGAAACATGGCTTAAGCAAGAAAAAGTGAGAAAAGACTGTTATAGACGCGGAGGATCTCGCCCTAGTTCTTAAAACTAACTTAGTCACAACAAGGAAGAGATATGCAGTTAGACGACTTTAGATACAAGTCTATTTCTTATTATAGCTAGGCTTTTGCACTGCAAGCTAACCTAAAGCTCTTCTTAATCTATGCTACCGACATATAATGGTTACACTTATTCGCGACCTAGAAGGCGGGCCTTACAAGATTATGCTTAAGTTTACATTTGAATTCACTAAGGAATATCTTGGCATAAAAGAAGTGTACGTTCTCTTTCTACCCTATTCCTCTTACCTTATGCTTATAGAGAACTAGTAATACTTTCCCAATTCCTAAGATTATCTTTAACCCTTTACTTATTCTTAGCCCTTATGTCTTTCTCCTAGGCCTTCTCTTTACTAACTAAGCTTTTGCACCCCCTAATCTAACGTCCGCAGAGTAGCTTAGCAAGCTATATATTAAGCCTAGGCGTAACGAGTTGCCGCTACCACTCTATTTAGACCTAGATAATATCCCCATATTTCGGCGGTCGATTAAAACCCCCTACGGCCATAAGGTCTTACTTGACCAGCCTTTACTATACTTAACTCTTTTGCCCTGGATCAAGGACCTTGGCGTAATTACGGGATTTCGGTAGGTTGCGCGCCCATACAGTCTCTGTTACGGCGTAGGCAAGGCATTTAACAAGAATGGTAAGTTCTATTATATAGAGCTAGTTCTACTTAAACCTTTCTAATGCCTATACTACTTAGGTAACGTAAGTGACGCCCTCCGGAACCTAATAATATAGTACACCGATGCTTAAATATTCCTAAAGCACTACCTTCCGCGGCGTGTTGGCGTAGATATATAGGCAATTATTTAAGGCTTAGAGCCTTAAGAAAAGTTAATAAAAGCAATATGCTAAATAAGCCGATTAATTAACCCGCGGCGGCCATAGCACCTAACAACAGAATAATCCTTATTGGTAAACAAGAACCCGCGCATTCGTACCTTAATTGAAATTTAAAATAAGCTAAAGCTTAGCCTTAAGCGCAAAACTGTAGGAAGCATAAAATACTAAAAACTTAGCTAAGAAATTATAAATGAAAGGCAACGTCAGAGAAATGCGCTATTGGAAAATATTAAGAAGAATTAGGACAATAAACAAGCTGTAATTAATATTAAGTGGTAACTTTCTGGGGATAAATTTAGCGAGGATATTAAAGCAACCTTAGAATCCAGTAATGATAGATTGGTTAAATATAAACGCCTTATCTAAGCGATTATGACGCTTCCTAGCGTGTTACTAGAAGATGAGATACGTAGACGCAATAATACCATTAATGCGGTTGTAGATTACTGCAATGTCGAGGAAGGCAGAGTATATTGGCGGAATCATTACCAGAGACAGTCTAGGACAGATATCGCCCTTGGTAAAGTTAAGATTAAAGAAGATACTAAGATTTTAGAAGCTGCTAAAGCGCTAGAGAGGGCAAAGTTATCCTTATATAAGGAGAAAAGACCGAAAATATACTTTATCTGCCTTGGGAATAAAAAGCTCATAATTAGCAAGCGTATATATAAGTTCTACACTCTAGCTGCTCTTACAAAGTATTTCTGATAAGCGCATCTCTCTAAACTCCTATAGCAGGGTAAGATTAAATGCAACGTTTACGAAGTGACCCTTAAGCATAAAATGCATCTTTAGAACCATGCGCTTAGTATATATAGGACCTTTTCCTAGTTATTACGCGCTTATCTTATTATTCTTTGCCACTTTTTATTTTATTTAGTCTGTTGTCATCCAATCCTGTTCCAGTATTTAGTAGAATAGATGCAATTTTGTAATTCGTCTGGGGGGGTAAGGGGTGATGGGTGAGGTGAGGGTAAGGTAAGGGTGAGGTAAAGGATAAGATAAAGGGTAGAGTAAGGGGTAGGGTAAGGGGTAAGGTAAGGGGTAAAGGTAAGGGTAAGGGTTAGTTATATACTTTACCTTAGGTAAACTAACTAGTTTTAGTAAGGAGCTATTAGAGTTCGAATTCTATATAGATAATATAGCCCCAACCTATAAGTAAATAAGGGGAAAATTATACCCGTTTTGATTAGCATATAACTATACGTAATAGTAAGCCAAGGTGAAACTGGAAAGCTTAATTAGAGATTACTCCAAAGCGGACTAATCTAAAACGGACTATTTAAGCCTATAAGTGAGAGAGGCATTGTAGGCTAAGAAACAACAGGAATATAATACTAATTAAACTTTGCCTAATATGGCTTGACAAAGTGCAGAGCCTCAATCTAAGCCATAGGAATGTATTACTCTATTATATAACCACTAATAATGGGGCATAACGCCAGGTAGACTATCCTACTATAGGTTTAGGGGGGACACCCTAAGAGGATATTTCCACTCTGGATGGCACTAGAGTGAAATTAGTCTTAGGGTAATACTTTTAAGCCATAGGTCGGTCCTAGGCGCCACGACTGTATACTTTCTATAGCCGGCATATTTTTTAAGCTGTATATTTTTTATAGGCCGCTATTACTAGCACCTAGCTCCTAGGAGTCTAAGGCTTTTAAGACACTATTTTTGGGACCTAAAACTTCCTAAAAGTTTAAGGATCCTAGGAGACTAATCCTAGGACTTAGAAGCTCCTAGGAGACTATTACTGGGAGTAACACTCCTAGGAACCTAAGATTTCTAGGAGACTATTCCTAGGATTAGGAGGCTCCTTAGAGTTTAATCTTAGGAGGCTATTTCTAGGACCTAGAGACTCCTAGGAGGTTAATAGGTATAGGAAGTATAAGGAGAACACTAGGCGTATTATCCTAAAGTGCCTAAATCTAGCCCTTACTAAATTTAGTCTTCTATTTTTAGGAGGCGAATTTTATAGGGCGTCCAAAACGGGCACCTAAAGCCTCTACAGTTGTTAGCGAAACTGGCTTCGCCTATTCCCCTAAGGGAATAATCCCCTAGGGCTTCGATCCCCTAGGGCTTCGATCCTCTAGGGCTTCGATCCCCTAGGGCTTTGATCCCCTAGGGCTTCGATCCCCTAGGGCTTTGATCCCCTAGGGCTTCGATTCCCTAGGGCTTTGTTTCCCTAGGGCTTCGTTCCCCTAGGGCTTCGTTTCTACGCTTCCTCTCCTCTTGGCCTCTAAGCTCGCTTAGATCTGCCCTTATACTTCTGGCTTATTAACGACGCTAAGAATGCCAATATAATATCTTGGCGTATATCTAAGCACGTATTAAACCCTAGCAATAGTAAACCGGTTGCTAAGAAATCTACCTCTAAAAATGGATGCTTTGCGCCTTGTTTTAAGGGTTAGGAAGTCTAAGGATAGAGAAAGCTTGTATTACTATTTTACAGCTAAATACTTCCTGCCACCAACGCTATAAAATAAGGGTATGGTTAGAGTGGGTCGGCCGCCCTCCCTACTAGTGCTGGAAATACGCCGTGTATGCCGAACTAAGATTAGTAGCTTACAGTCTGTGGTACTATAGGGCGAGTACTAAGTATATCTTATTGTATATTGCTACTGTATTCTGTAATATATAGACTATGTATATCTAACGCAAGACTCCAAAGAGAAAGGAGGGGGAAATGGAATAACAGCTTAAACTAAATATTATCTATTATAGCTTCCCTAAATAGGCTCTATAGTTACTGAAGCTCTATTTCCTTAACTATAGATTTGTAATGGCCGTAGCATACTATAGTAGTGGGATGTCGTGCACTAAGAGCCCTAATATACCTATTATGTGCTCGCTAATAGAGTCCAGATACAGCAGAATACTGCTGCTATTAATGGAAGAGAAAAGCCAGGTGGTATACGCTGGTAAGCATATATAGGTACTCTGGCCTAAGTGCCCTCTCTGATCCTTCTAGTGCTTGCTAGTGTATTGCTTTTGCCTCTTTATACTTCCCCTGCCTTTCTAATACCGACCTAAGCTTGCTGACGCTGGTGAGCGTGTCTAGGTACTCTAGTTTAAGTGCCTTCTTCGATCCTTCTAGTGCTCGCCAGTGTATTACTTCCGCCTCTTTATATATATATTGCCATTCTAATACTAACCTAATACTGTTTATACTATTAAGTGTGTCCTAGTGCTTTGCTTTTAAAGTAGCCTCCCTTGCCTTTAAAGCACTAGTACCTATCTCCTTCGCTATATTATACTGTCCTATCTCGCTTATATACTATACCGCTTTAAAGAGAACCAATGCCTACGCCTCTAATGCCTTTATACAGTATGTTTAATAGGTAAGCGGCTTAGCGAGCGCGTCTACGATTGATTAATTATTAATACAATTAATTGCAACTATGAATTCTTATCAAGCGCCTGCGATTAATTGATATAAAATCTTACCAATAAAGGGGTGGTTCGTGATAGACTTTTGGTGTTAAGGTATCCAATTTTAATAAAGTGTGCAGTGTTAATCTAATTATATCGCTTGGGAATGCAGCAATCAAATACGCCAAGATTAATAGGTTTAGCGTAGTCTACTACTAGAACGCGTTTTATTAGTTATCTTTTAAACTACAATATCTTCTACCATGCTACTTATATTGCAATGCGGATAAATGCACCTTGGTTTCTAGACTGTTTTCAATTATTTTTGCATATAAACATCGTAAATTAGATCCTGACCCTAAGCCCAGTTTTGGTCTTTATAATATACCGCACAATACGGTTCTAGTAGATTAATAGCCTCCGTATTCCCCCCCTTTATAGCCTATGTCAGCGGCGTCCGACTATTATTATCCTTAGAGTCTGGCTAAGAGCTATTCTTAAAAAGCAGCTTAATAGCTCTCTTATTTCCTTTCTCTATAGCCCTTGATAGTGGTGTCTAGTTATTCCCTTAATTGGGAGATCTTTATATTGGTGGGATTTACTTACTTTCTAGAGTAGTAAAGAAGGACAGCGTTAGCTATCAATTTTAATACAGACCTGCTTAGCCTAGGCTGGATTCACTTACGTCCTATAGTAGTGAAGGAGGGCAGCGTTAGCTATTAATTTTAATATAGACCTGCTCGGCCTAGGCTAGATTTACTTACTTCCTATAGTAGTAAAGAAGGGCAGCATTAGCTATTAATTTTAATACAGACCTGCTTAGCCTAGGCTGGATTCACTTACGTCCTATAGTAGTAAAGGAGGGCAGCGTTAGCTATTAATTTCAATATGGACCTACTTGGCCTAGGCTAGATTTACTTACTTCCTATAGTAGTAAAGGAGGGCAGCGTTAGCTATTAATTTCAATATAGACCTGCTTAGCCTAGGCTGGATTCGCTTACGTCCTATAGTAGTAAAGGAGGGCAGCGTTAGCTATTAATTTCAATATAAACCTACTTAGCCTAGGCTAGATTCACTTATAAGCTTATACCAGTATTCTACCTTAACATAGTTATAAAGTAACAGCTATATTACCTCTATATTACCTCCCTCTATAGCCCATGTTAGTAGCGTCTAACTATCATTATCCTTAGAGTCTGGCTGAGAGCTATTCTTAAGAAGCAGTTTAACAGCTCTCTTATTTCCATACTCTATAGCCCTTAATAGTGGTGTCTAGTTATTCCCTTAATAGGGAGATCTTTATATTGGTAGGATTTACTTACTCTCTAGAGTAGTAAAAAAGGGCAGCGTTAGCTATTAATTTCGATATGGACCTGCTTGGCCTAGGCTGGATTTACTTATAAACTATAGTAGTAAAGGAGGGTAGTGTTAGCTATCAATTTCAATATAGACCTACTTAGCCTAGGCTGGATTCACTTACGTCCTATAGCAGTAAAGGAGGGTAGCGTTAGCTATTAATTTTAATACAGACCTACTTAGCCTAGGCTGGATTTACTTATGTTCTATAGCAGTAAAGGAGGGTAGCGTTAGCTATTAATTTTAACGCGGACCTGCTTAGCCTAGGCTGGATTTACTTACTCTTTATAGTAGTAAAGGAGGGTAGTATTAGCTATTAATTTTAATATAGACCTGCTCGGCCTAGGCTAGATTTACTTACAAACTATAGTAGTAAAGGAGGGCAGCATTAGCTATTAATTTTAATATAGACCTACTCAGCCTAGGCTAGATTCACTTACTCTCTATAATAGTAAAGAAGAGCAGCGTTAGCTATTAATTTTAACGCGGACCTACTCGGCCTAGGTTGGATTTACTTATAAACTATAGTAGTAAAGGAGGGCAGTATTAGTTATTAATTTTAATACAGACCTGCTTAGCCTAGGCTGGATTTACTTACTCTCTATAGTAGTAAAGAAGGGCAGTATCAGCTATTAATTTTAACACGGACCTACTTAGCCTAGGCTGGATTTACTTACTCTCTATAGCAGTAAAGGAGGGCAGTATTAGCTATTAATTTTAATGCGGACCTACTTGGCCTAGGCTGGATTTACTTACATCCTATAGTAGTAAAGGAGGGCAGTATTAGCTATCAATTTTAATACGGACCTGCTTAGCCTAGGCTAGATTTACTTACGCCCTATAGTAGTAAAGGAGGGTAGTGTTAGCTATTAATTTTAACACGGACCTACTTGGCCTAGGCTAGATTCACTTACTCTCTATAGTAGTAAAGAAGGGCAGTATTAGCTATTAATTTTAATATAGACCTACTTGGCCTAGACTAGATTTACTTACTATCTATAGCAGTAAAGGAGGGTAGTGTTAGTTATTAATTTTAATATAGACCTGCTTAGCCTAGGCTGGATTCACTTATAAGCTTATACCAGTATTCCACCTTAATATGGTTATAAAGTAACAGCTATATTACCTCCATATTACCTCCCTCTATAGCCCACGTTAGTGGCGTCTGGCTATTATTATCCTTAGAGTCTGGCTGAGAGCTATTCTTAAGAAGCAGTTTAACAGCTCTCTTATTTCTATACTTTACAGCCCTTAATAGTGGTGTCTAGTTATTCCCTTAATAGGGAGATCTTTATATTAGTGGGGTTTACTTACTCTCTAAAGTAGTAAAAAAGGGCAGTATTAGCTATTAATTTTAATATAGACCTGCTCGGCCTAGGCTGGATTCACTTACGTCCTATAGTAGTAAAGGAGGGTAGTGTTAGCTATTAATTTTAATACAGACCTGCTCGGCCTAGGCTAGATTCACTTATATCCTATAGTAGTAAAGGAGGGCAGTGTTAGCTATTAATTTTAATATAGACCTACTTAGCCTAAGCTGGATTTACTTACAAACTATAGCAGTAAATAAGGGCAGCGTTAGCTATTAATTTTAACACAGACCTACTTAGCTTAGGCTGGATTTACTTACGTCCTATAGCAGTAAAGGAGGGCAGCGTTAGCTATTAATTTCAATATAGACCTGCTCGGCCCAGGCTGGATTCACTTACGCCCTATAGCAGTAAAGGAGGGTAGCATTAGCTATTAATTTTAATATAGACCTTCTTAGCCTAGGCTGGATTCACTTATAAGCTTATACTAGTATTCTACCTTAATATGGTTATAAAGTAACAGCTATATTACCTCCATATTACCTCCCTCTATAGCCCACGTTAGTGGCGTCTAATTATTATTATTCTTAGAGTCTGGCTAAGAGCTATTCTTAAAAAGCAGCTTAATAGCTCTCTTATTTCCTTTCTCTATAGCCCTTAATAGTGGTGTCTAGTCATTCCCTTAATAGGAAGATCTTTATATTGGTAGGATTTACTTACTCTCTAGAGTAGTAAAGAAGGGTAGTATTAGCTATTAATTTTAACACGGACCTGCTTAGCCTAGGCTGGATTTATTTACATCCTATAGTAGTGAAGGAGGGCAGCGTTAGCTATTAATTTCAATATGGACCTACTCGGCCTAGGCTAGATTCACTTACATCCTATAGTAGTAAAGGAGGGTAGTATTAGCTATTAATTTTAATATAGACCTACTTGGCCTAGGCTGGATTTACTTATATCCTATAGCAGTAAAGGAGGGCAGCGTTAGCTATTAATTTTAATATGGACCTGCTTGGCCTAAGCTAGATTCACTTACAAACTATAGTAGTAAATAAGGGCAGCGTTAGCTATTAATTTCAATATAGACCTGCTTAGCCTAGGCTGGATTTACTTACGCCCTATAGTAGTAAAGGAGGGTAGTGTTAGCTATTAATTTCAATACGGACCTGCTTAGCCTAGGCTAGATTTACTTACGCCCTATAGCAGTAAAGGAGGGCAGTATTAGCTATTAATTTTAACACGGACCTGCTTAGCCTAGGCTAGATTTACTTACAAACTTATACCAGTATTCTACCTTAACATGGTTATAAAGTAATAGCTATATTACCTCCACATCACCTCCCTCTATAGCCCACGTTAGTAGTGTCTGACTATTATTATCCTTAGAGTCTGGCTAAGAGCCATTCTTAAGAAGCAGCTTAACAGCTCTCTTATTTCCTTTCTTTATAGCCCTTAATAGTGGTGTCTAGTCATTCCCTTAATAGGGAGATCTTTATATTGGTGGGATTTACTTACTCTTTAGAGTAGTAAAGAAGGGCAGCGTTAGCTATTAATTTTAATACGGACCTGCTTAGCCTAGGCTAGATTTACTTACTCTCTATAGCAGTAAAGGAGGGCAGCGTTAGCTATTAATTTCAATATAGACCTATTTAGCCTAGGCTGGATTCACTTACTCTTTATAGCAGTAAAGGAGGGCAGCGTTAGCTATTAATTTTAACACGGACCTACTCGGCCTAGGTTGGATTCACTTACGTCCTATAGTAGTAAAGGAGGGTAGTGTTAGCTATTTAAAACGGACCTGCTTAGCTTAGGCTAGATTTACTTACAACCTATAGTAGTAAAGGAGGGTAGTATTAGCTATCAATTTCAATATAGACCTGCTTAGCCTAGGCTAGATTTACTTACTCTCTATAGTAGTAAAGGAGGGCAGTATTAGCTATTAATTTTAATATAGACCTACTTAGCCTAGGCTGGATTTACTTACGTCCTATAGTAGTAAAGGAGGGCAGCATTAGCTATTAATTTCAATATAGACCTGCTTGGCCTAGGCTAGATTCACTTATATACTATAGCAGTAAAGGAGGGTAGTGTTAGCTATTTAATACGGACCTACTTAGCCTAGGCTGGATTCACTTACAAACTCTAGTAGTAAAGGAGGGTAGTATTAGCTATTAATTTTAATACAGACCTACTTAGCCTAGGCTGGATTTACTTACAATTTATAGTAGTAAAGGAGGGTAGTATTAGCTATTAATTTCAACACGGACCTGCTTAGCCTAGGCTAGATTTACTTACTCTCTATAGTAGTAAAGAAGGGCAGTATTAGCTATTAATTTCAATATGGACCTACTCGGCCTAGGCTAGATTTACTTACGCCCTATAGTAGTAAAGGAGGGCAGTGTTAGCTATTAATTTTAATACAGACCTACTTAGCTTAGGCTAGATTTACTTACACCCTATAGTAGTAAAGGAGGGCAGTATTAGCTATTAATTTTAATATAGACCTGCTTGGCCTAGGCTGGATTCACTTACGTCCTATAGCAGTAAAGGAGGGTAGTATTAGCTATTAATTTTAACACAGACCTGCTCAGCCTAGGCTAGATTTACTTACGTCCTATAGTAGTAAAGGAGGGCAGCATTAGCTATTAATTTCAATATAGACCTACTTAGCCAAGGCTAGATTCACTTACATCCTATAGCAGTAAAGGAGGGCAGTATTAGCTATTAATTTTAATACAGACCTACTTAGCTAAGGCTGGATTTACTTATAAGCTTATACCAGTATTCTACCTTAACATGGTTATAAAGTAATAGCTATATTACCTCTATATTACCTCCCTTTATAGCCCACGTTAGTGGCGTCCGACTATTATTATCCTTAGAGTCTGGCTAAGAGCTATTCTTAAGAAGCAGTTTAACAGCTCTCTTATTTTCTTTCTCTATAGCCCTTAATAATGGTGTCTAGTCATTCCCTTAATAGGGAGATCTTTATATTAGTAGGATTTACTTACTCTCTAGAGTAATAAAAAAGGGTAGTATTAGCTATTAATTTTAATATAGACCTGCTCGGCCTAGGCTAGATTCACTTACGCCCTATAGTAGTAAAGAAGGGCAGTATTAGCTATTAATTTCAATATAGACCTATTTAGCCTAGGCTGGATTCACTTACTCTTTATAGCAGTAAAGGAGGGCAGCGTTAGCTATTAATTTTAACACGGACCTACTCGGCCTAGGTTGGATTCACTTACGTCCTATAGTAGTAAAAGAGGGTAGAGTTAGCTATTAATTTTAACACGGACCTACTTAGCCTAGGCTAGATTTACTTACGTCCTATAGTAGTAAAGGAGGGCAGTATTAGCTATTAATTTTAATATAGACCTGCTTAGCCTAGGCTGGATTCACTTATACCCTATAGCAGTAAAGGAGGGCAGTATTAGCTACTAATTTTAATACAAACCTACTTAGCCTAGGCTAGATTCACTTACTCTCTATAGTAGTAAAGGAGGGTAGTATTAGCTATTAATTTTAACGCGGACCTACTTAGCCTAGGCTAGATTTACTTATAACCCATAGTAGTTGTTGGAATGTTAGTCATGTGACGTGGTCATAAGACCGCGAAGCGAGGCTAGTTAACCTAACCTTAAAGCAACCCCTTACTTCTAAACAATCAATCATCCAACAATTAACAACGCATACGTATTATACAGTGATATTCATACCCGTTGATTAAAGCATATATACCAACACTAATTAGTAGATGTATAGATTAGGAAATACGCAATAGCTAGCGCTTAAGGAGTAATACTAGAAACAGTTCACCAATCGCCTAGTTCTTGTCTGTTTTACTAAAGGAGAAGACTACGACTTCTACTCAAGCTTAAGAGCGTGTATTGGCCTTACAGCTAATACAGCAGATCGCTAAGAGAATAGCAGCCTTGCTAAGAACACTTTACAGGTCCAACAGCTGTAGAGAACGTACACACAAACCTTAACCTCAACTACACCCTTACCCTCGACCTCACCCTCAACCTTAACCTCAACCCTCAACCTTAACCTCAACCTCGACCTCTATTTAAGCCTTAACCCTTAAACTCCCAGACTAAGGACACTCTATAGGCCCTAAGGCTGTAGAGAACACCCTAAACCTTAAATCTTGAACCTTAAACCTTCTTACCTTTAAACCTCCACTTAAACCTTATGGATACTCAACCCACAACTATAATAGAGTGGTATGAGAAGATATTAAAGCATGGTAATAGAATCACTGCTGCTACAGCTTCCAAAGATAAGCTAGGAGACTATATAGCAACAAAGGTCTACGTACACACACAGGAGAACTTCACAGACTACACATTATAGACAGTATTTAAGGAGGAATTTGAAGGCTTTACTACCAAAGATTTCAGACGCATGCGAATTAACATAAGAGCAAAGTTACGCACTTATCTACTCAAGAGAGGAGTGTATGTGGGAAAGCACAATAGCAGATATTCAATCTCAGAAGCACTATTTGACCTCCTCTAAGAGGAAGAACCTTATAAATGGACAAATAAGGAAATCACAGAAGCTCTCAAGGCAGTCAGCCCTATAATTATAGTGGCGCTATAAGAACGGCTTAACTTAACACAAACAGCTCTAATATTAAATCAAGCTATACCCCCGTTAGTTATAGCCTCTTTAGCTCCTACAACCCCCCCCCACAGCCCACTACCTTCCCATACGGTGCCAACGCCTGTAAGCCATTAACTACCTCCACTACCTCTAACACCTGCAATCCAGCCTATAGCTACAGCCACAACACCTAGAATATAAATACCTACCCCTATAACACCCCAACTAGCTGTTGTATCTATACCCTAGCAAACCGCACCAACTGCCACCTAATAGCAAGCCGCACCTACCTCTACCTAAGATTAACTACTTACTCTCCTTACTTAACTCCTATAGACGCAGAATTAGCAATCATTACCTACGGTAACTGCCTCTACCCTCCCTTTAGTAACTGCTCCTACTCCACCTGGTCCCCCTCCTGCCCAGTATCTTTACCCTAGTACTGCCAATACCGACCCTGCTATGCACCTGCCTATATACAGCAAAGAGGCAGCCACTATCGCCAAGATCTACACAGACGACCAGAAGTACGATAGAGTGAGTAATAGCTTTAACTTTAAGTTAACTATCTTCTATAATATCTGCAAGAGAGCTGGTCTACCTCTTAAAGGCTATATAACCGTACTCCTAACTATACTAAAGGGACTTGCTTAGGATTACTACTACAATAGCAGCCTTTTAACTAGATTATTTACTAAGGTATATAACCACATGCGTTACTTCTTTAAAGGACCAGAGTACTATCGGAGAAACCTTATAGAATGGAACGCCACCAACTTCTAAGGAATTATTAACGAGAACCCTAATAAGCAAATCTATTAGAGTTTCCAACTACTCCTTAATAAGCTCTTAAAATATTGCTACGGATTACACCTAGAGTTTTATATAGACCTCTTCCTTACGAATAAGCTAGTCACCGCTTGCTAAGGAGTACTAGCATGCCGTATTGCCATTTCCAACCCTTCTAAAGACCTCTCCCAGTTAATTAGCAAGTTGCAATCTTCTATAGTTGTATAGGAGAAGGAACACCCTTCCCAGGCCTTAATAAGACCGTCTTAAGGAACCTACTTTACAGATCGCATATACCGCCGTAATATCTATAACAACCGTAACCAAACCCGCTCCTATAGATAAAACACCGTCAGATCCCCAAAGGCCAAGTGCTACGTTTGCCAAAAGAAGAGCTGCCGCTTATGGAAACATATAGAGGAGGAGCAGAACCGTTCTAGAGATAAGTACAAAAGACGTTTTAATAATAACAAGGGCCGCAACAGTAACTTTAAAGAACGCTTTAGACAATACACTATCTACTATAAAGGAGACGACAACAATAAGTACAATAAGACTTTTAAAGCTCTTGTGCTAAACATAGACACTAACAAAAACACTAATAATAACAACAGCGAGGAAGAATTAGAAGACCCTAACAGCTACTACCTTACATTATTTGGGACTCTTACTACAGACAAAGCAACCTCTATAAGCGTAGAACTAGCCAACAAGGCTTGCGCTTACTTACTTACTATAATCTCTACAGAACCTACTACGGAAACCAACCCATTTAACTATAACACAACAACCACCGCTTCACGCTATACTTCCACGGTATTTATGGGAATTATAATTAATACTAGTACGTTAAAGAAGTCTATAGCCGGTTACAGACAATTCTAGGCACTATAAAACGCGGACTAATCTATAAAACTTAATACCTTAACCAAAGGACAAGTTAACGTGCAGTTTGGCATTGGAATCACTACCTCTATTAGAACTACGGATATTATCACCCCTATAGGCAAGATACAGTTTTATATTATCTATATAGATACCCCCTTCTTGCTCTGCTTAGCGGATATAGACAGACTCTAAATCTACTACAATAACCTTAGAAACGTTGTTATTACTCACACCAAAAAAGTACCAGTAGTGCGACAGTTTGGCCACCCGTTTCTCCTATAGAGCTTATTACTACAGTTATATCTGTCTGAATCCTTTAACGCGAACCCCTGCTACTTAATAGATATAGAGCTACAGCGCCTATATCGTTGATTTAGACATCCCTTAGTTAAGAAATTGCAAAAACTACTCTACTATACTGGCCATAAAACGGACAGAATAGCCATTAAGCAACTAACCAAGTTCTGCCACTACTATTAGAAGTTTAGCAAATCACTAGGCAGATTCCGCTTTACCCTATAAGACGACATTAATTTTAACTACAATATTATCGTTAATATTATGTATATTAGCGGATCACCCCTCCTATATATCGTTAATAAAGGAACGCGATTCCAAGCCGGTAGATGGCTATAAGACATCAGCGCCAAACACATATAGGACGTTCTACGGATATGCTAGATTAATACCTACCTAGGGCCACCAGACCTAATTACCCACAACGCTAGAAAGAACTTCGTTAGTAAGGAATTTAAGCAATATACCACCATTATAGGAATTAGTATAAAGGGAGTACCGGTCAAAGCACATAACTCTATTAGAATGGTAGAGCGCTACCACAGTCCATTACGCCGAGCCTATCAGATCATTATAACTGAAATCCCTAAAATTAACAAGGAGATGGGACTCTAAATAGCGTTTAAAGCAATTAACAATTTAGCTAGCCCTAGAGGACTAGTTCCTATACTTCTAGTCTTTAGAGCCTACCCCCAAATAGTCAAATCCGATACACCATCCCCCATAGTTATATAACGCGCTGCCGCAATCAAAAAGGCTATGGCAGAGATACAGAAGCTATAAGCTAAACAACAGATCGCTAACGCGCTAAATATGCGAAACGGACCCAATGCTAATATGATTTATAATCTCCCACCAAATTCGCCCATTTTAGTCTAAAGAGAAGGAAACACTGGCCAAAGCGGCTATTAGGACGGGCCATTTACCTTACTTACTATTAAGGGTGAAATATGCACTATTAAACTGTCTAGCGGACCTACAGCCTTCCAATCTACGGTTGTAAAACCCTACCTTTAAGCAACTAAATTACAGGAGTAAATTATTAGACTAGAATCGCTACCTAAACCTCCATTTAGGTCAGCCCTTCCTAAGACTGTCTTAGAGAGACCTACTAAAGCTTAGCAACAACCCCTAAAACAAGGTAGAGGACGCCCTCGTAAATACCCTCTACTTATAGTTATGGCTGACATCACTATCTACCTATAGGATGACAGTCAATTTAGTACTCAATTCAGCGCCTTTTAATAGAAGGAGCTTACTGGTCTACTTAAGAAGGGAGTTTTTAAGATTATAAGACTTACGGATATACCACAAGGCGTACAACTCTTTAATTCGCGATTTGTTAACAAGATTAAGAACAAGGGAACTAACAAGGCTTTTAAGAAATCCCAACTAGTTATATAAGCTTATAATAACTTAGAAAAGGAACTAGTTCTTACCTAATCACTAACTATTTAACAAGTTAGCCAATAACTAATTCTCTATATCGCCGCCATAAAGCTTCTATAGGCACAACTTTACCTCTAAGACATTTCACAGGCCTACGTACAATCAACCACCACACTGAATTAGGAATTCTATATATAACCTCCGCATAAGCTAATTAAGTAACTTGGGATTAATAAGGCCTCCATTTTAAAGGTTGTAAAACCACTCTACAGAGTACCAGAAGCCGGTAACTACTAATTTAAGATATATCACTTACATCATATCCAATAGTTGTATATGGACCAGTCTATATACGACCCCTGTCTCCTACAGAGCAACGAACCCTTCGGCATTATAGGCCTATAAACCAACGATACTCTATTCCTAGTAGATAAGACCTTTACAAACATAGAGCAAAATAAGCTGCACAAGGCTAAATTTATGGCTAAAGAACGGGAACAACTTACCGTTGATACACCTATTAAGTTTAACGGTAGAGTCATTTAGCTACTAACTAACAGGAGCATTACGCTCACTTAGGAACGACAATGCATAAACCTTAGTATAATTAGCACCAAGCTTACTACGAGTACAGGATTAAAAGGAGCTATAAGAACCTTAACTCCAAAGAACTAGTATATTACTTAACGCGCTAGAGGTGCATATATCGCTTTAGTTTACCAGCCAGAAGCCTTATTTAATTTATCCTTTACCGCCTAGGTAATTAACCCCAACAAGGAAAACACAAAACAGTTAAATAAGCGTCTAAACTGGTAAATTAAGAACGCTAATAGAGGCCTTAAGTTTATTAAGTTAGATATCAAAACCCTACAGCTCCTAGTATTTACGGACGCGTTATTTGCTAACAATAAGGACCTCTCTTCACAGATTAGCTACGTTATCGTACTAGCTGATACTATAAAGAAGGCCAATATTATCTATTGGAGCTCAGTTAAGTGTAAAAGAGTTACTTAGAGCGTACTAGCTTTTAAACTCTACGGTACAGCCCATGGCTTTAACATCGGCGTTGCAATTAAATCTATAGTAGATAAGATCCTACAAATTAACCTCCTACTTATGCTTTGCACTAATTCCAAGTCCTTATATAACTGTTTAGTACGACTTAGAACCACCCAAGAAAAGCGCCTAATAATTAATATAATGTGCCTCTGGCAAGCCTACGAACGGAGACAGATTATAGAGGTAAAATGGATTAACGGAGAGGCCAACCCTACTAACGCCATAACGAAGGGAAAGCCCTACGCGGCTCTTTAACGGCTTATTAATACAAACCAAATTAACCTACAAGTTGTAGGATGGGTTGAATAAACAAACTTAGATTTAGCTTAGCGTTAGGTAACTAATTGTAACAATATAGACCCTAAATTTAACCAGCTAATTAGGATTTTCCATCCCCGGGATAGAAAATTGCTATTAGCTCACTTACTACTAGCGCCTTAGCGGCCCTTGTGACATATTAACCTACTACCCCTAACAATTCTTCTTGCAATTACGGACCTGTAAAAGGAGCGTAGAAGCTATTGCGTATTAATTAGATCTCTAGCTATTGCGTATACGCTGCGAATAAGTCTAGAAGTAAACTTAGCTTTAGAATATAGATTAGCCTTCTTTTTAGAGTTGCTCTAGTGTCGGAATGTTAGTTATGTGACGTGGTCACAAGACCGCAAAGTAAGGCTAGTTAACCTAACCTTGGAGTAACCCCTTACTTCTAAACAATCAATTATCCAACAATTAACAACGCATACGTATTATACAGTGATATTTATGCCCATTGATTAAAGCATGTATACCGACAGTAGTAAAGGAGGGCAGTATTAGCTATTAATTTTAATATAGACCTACTCAGCCTAGGCTAGATTTACTTATAAACTATAGCAGTAAAGAAGGGTAGTGTTAGCTATTTAACACGGACCTACTTAGCCTAGGCTGGATTCACTTACAAACTATAGTAGTAAAGGAGGGCAGTGTTAGCTATCAATTTTAACACAGACCTGCTTAGCCTAGGCTGGATTCACTTACTCTCTATAGCAGTAAAGGAGGGCAGCATTAGCTATTAATTTCAATATAGACCTACTTAGCCTAGGCTAGATTTACTTACGTTCTATAGCAGTGAAAGAGGGCAGTGTTAGCTATTAATTTCAATACGGACCTACTTAGCCTAGGCTGGATTTACTTACGCCCTATAGTAGTAAAGGAGGGCAGTATTAGCTATTAATTTTAATATAGACCTGCTTAGCCTAGGCTAAATTCACTTACGTTCTATAGCAGTAAAAAAGAGCAGCGTTAGCTATTAATTTTAACATAGACCTGCTCGGCCTAGGCTAGATTCACTTACAAACTATAGCAGTAAAGGAGGGCAGCGTTAGCCATTAATTTCAATACGGACCTATTTAGCCTAGGCTGGATTTACTTACGTCCTATAGTAGTAAAGGAGGGCAGCGTTAGCCATTAATTTTAACATAGACCTATTTAGCTTAAGCTGGATTTACTTACTTCCTATAGCAGTAAAGGAGGGCAGTATTAGCTATTAATTTTAATACAGACTTGCTCGGCCTAGGCTAGATTTACTTATAAACTATAGTAGTAAAAGAGGGCAGTGTTAGCTATTAATTTCAATACAGACCTGCTCAGCCTAAGCTGGATTCACTTACTCTCTATAGCAGTGAAGGAGGGCAGCGTTAGCTATCAATTTTAACACGGACCTGTTTGGTCTAGGCTAGATTTACTTACTATCTATAGTAGTAAAGGAGGGCAGCGTTAGCTATTAATTTTAATACGGACCTGCTTAGCCTAGGTTAAATTCACTTACTTCCTATAATAGTAAAGGAGGGCAGCGTTAGCTATTAATTTTAATATAGACCTACTTAGCCTAGGCTGGATTCACTTACTTTCTATAATAGTAAAGAAGGGCAGTATTAGCTATTAATTTTAATACAAACCTGCTCGGCCTAGACTGGATTCACTTACGCCCTATAGTAGTAAAGGAGGGTAGTATTAGCTATTAATTTTAACACGGACCTACTCAGCCTAAGCTGGATTTACTTACTCTCTATAGCAGCAAAGAAGGGCAGTATTAGCCATCAATTTTAACACAGACCTGCTTGGCCTAGGCTAGATTCACTTACAAGCTTATACCAGTATTCCACCTAAACATGGTTATAAAGTAACAGCTACATTACCTCCGTGTTCTCTCTCTCTATTGCCTAAGTCAGTGGCGTCTATCTGTTTATGTCTTTGGAATTTAGTTCTGTAGCTTCTAATTTTATCCTTAACAGTACCAAATCAATTCTAAAATATGCCGCGATGTGCAACTCAGAGAAGGATACAACAAATTCTATAAGAGAATTATATCTGCCGATATGCCTGCAAAGGCTCTATTGACTCTAATAACGTTTCCGTGGGTCTATAGAAAGATAAGTCTTTGCTAATTTAACTATAGGCTCTTCTCTCTAGCCAGAATTTCGAAGGTAGTAGCCCTATCTGCTAGCTGTATAGTCTAACAAATAATACTATAATATTATTTGTGCTTCGCTAGCTGGAGAGTCTTGTCCAGTCAGTGGCAGCCGGTCGACTATAAGGCGCTAAAACATGATATATCTAAGGCAGGTATAAGTGATAGAGGCGTGTCCTTATTTAAGCGTCTACTCGAAGATTTGGCAGCGCTCCTTAAAATACTTATATAGAAGTAAATGGACTAAACAGACGGTTAAGGTCTTTATATTAATTATTACTAGGCCTAGGCAATAGTTAAAAAAGGTGCCCCGGTCATTAAGGTTTTCTTTATCTAGATTGTCCTCTTCTTCCTCTATAACAAGCGCATAAAGAAGCTCGTCTACTATAAGAGGTCGTTCAGCCAAATATATCCATGTTATGATATTAGTTGCACAAATCTTAGATTATTTTAAATCCTTAATTCTCTTTATCGTTTTGTAAAACGTCCCCTTAAGACTTAATAGCAGTAAATTTAATTCCTTTTGGTGTTCCTTTTTCGTGCGATTCTTAAGGACAATGCTAATATAAAGCACAGGCAGAAGAAATCTGCAATAAAGTCAATATTTAAACACCCTTAGCGCATAAAGCATTAACAAACATTCTATAAAACGTCTCTAGAAGTTTCTTAATGATTTTCTTTTTTAAATCCTTATTTATACCCATGGGATTGTCTCTTTAATCGTCTTCAATTCTCTATTTAGTAAAGGCTCGAACATCGGATTTATAAGCCTTAATGGGGATTATATATGACTTTGGCACGCGGCTATTAATAATAGACTGAATAGGCGGACGCCCAGTACAGATTAAGCGAATAGAGGCTACTTTTAAATGAGCTTTAGTGAAGTACTTTAAAAGCCCCCCTTGATCCTTGCACTTGTCGAGCGCATCGATGCAAATATACGTGTCAGTGAAAGCATTATAAGCCTTACAAAGCATCTTAGTTGCTTGCTCTATTGAAGCTGTTTGGTATTCGCGCTAAATCTTTTTAATCCGTTTAGGGATGGGCAAAGGCTAGAGAAGTTGTTTTATAATTATGCTAATAAGATTTTTGGTGGTTTGCTAGCTCTGATCCTTAAAGTCTAGATATACATAGGCGACTCCTGTTTTTAGCGACTTTCCTGACTTAAAGTGCTTAATAAGAACGGATCTATGCACGTTAATTAAAGCTCCTTCTGGAAATTATCTTATATACATTGCTACTGTTTTCCTAGCGCCTGGATCTCTAAGTGCGTAGAGAGCAAAGCCTCCTAATGGGTTTAAACGCCATATTAAGAACTTATCCAGCAGTGCTGTGCTAGTATAAGGTACCTTATAAGCCTTATAAACGTCTTTATGCCTTCTCTAAAGCTCCAGAGGGGAAAGCCACTTAAAAAGGGCTTTTTTGTCCTAGACTAGCGCATCTTTAGGGTTTGGTAAATTAAACCAAAGGGTCAAATACCTTCTTGGTAGTGTTTTGACGTATCTATTTTTTCTCTAATTAAGTTGATTTTATTTTCTACTACCAAAATATATCTCAGTATATAGAAGGGTAAGGAAAGTTTGTTTTAAAGACGCAAACTAACTTTTCTCTAGTTGTGTGCGAATAATTGGGGTATTTTCCACCTCCACGGAGGGGAGCTCGAGAAGTAGTTCCTTTGCATATGCTAAAGCTGTAAGGGAAGCGTAATATTGCTATTTATTATTCTTGCGCCTGTTAGCATAGTTAGAGATCCCCTAGATTATAAGGCAAGGAAAGTTATTTATTAACCTAAATGCCTTTATCTTAACACAGCATGCCCCCAATTGCTTATAAAGTTTGTCTCTCTGTTCCTCGTTCTTTATAACATGATTACTAGACGCAATAATGCTATAGTAAATTTCTGGATCTGGGAAACGTGAATTCGGTATTACTTTGTATTTAGGATAGAGTCTATCCTCTCAAGTTTCAGGATCTATCTTATATATAGGGTCGTTCTCGCGGCCTTAGTAGACCCAATCTTTTAGTTTTTAGAAAGTCCGCTTAGGAAAGTGTCTTATAAAGGTATAGATCCTGCTTTTATTAAGAAGCTAAAGTCTTTTTAAGGCTTTAATAACCTAGATAAGTCCTTTAGCTAGTTAATCTAAGGAACCCTTAATTTTAAATCCGTCTGTTTCCCACTTACCAAAGTTGCTCTGCACTATGCCGCCTAACTGGCCTTTGGGCTTACTGACGATAATGTCGCCAAGTTAAATCTAATAATTGTCACTTGGAATACCGCCGCCGATTCCAACCATTAGTATATATCGTACTTTTTAGAAGCTTTCTATAAGATTCCTAATAACGATATAAGCGGGGAGTCCACCGGCTTTGTTAATACACGCTATAATAATATTGTGTTCTCCAATCGTTCCAAGAATATAAGTATTGGTGTCTCTAGGGGCGATTGGCAGGGCTTTATGCTTTATATTAAGCATTGCAGCAACTGCAGCAGATTTAACAGCGAGTGCAGATATCCATCCAATGGTATAATCATCGCGGGTAAGTGAGGCTGGCTGCGGAGCAGTTGCTACTACCATATTTAGTGCTTTACACTATGCTACATAACTACAATTAACGCTTAAACGGGCTAATTTTAACAGTATTTTTGGATCTAAATATAAAGCAAAACGAATATACGGGATAAGACGGCCCCAAAAATAGAAAAAAAATAAAAAATAAGGAGGTTATGTGCTTGGTAGGGGAAGAATAGAATACTTTACGGTTCAGGATAATAGTTTAGGGCGATCTACTGTATAATTTTTTGTTTGTGTTCCACTTAGTCTTAAGACGGGATGTTTAGCCAAGTAGGTCTAATCTTAAGGGGGCATAATTTTTACTATTTTAACTCTGGCCCCTAAGGCGGCGCTACAAGGCTCTGCTTTGACCGGTCAAGAAGCAGCAATATATTAGCAATAGGCGCGCTCATGGCGTCCAATTCCAGATTAAAGGGTTTGACCTTTAGAGCAAAATTACAGCTAATTGGACTAGAGAAAAGCCTGTATATATATTATCTATGCTACAGGATTAGCCTGGTAGCTAAAATTAGGGCTCTGCCTAATCGCGACATTTTGCCAGTTAGTGCGATTTCCGCCTACCAGAATTCCTATGTCTATAAGCTTTGTAAGCTGCCCCTTCTATTTATCTAAATCAGTAATGTTCTAAATTCGATACGCTATACGCTAAGGCAAGGCTTTGTTATAGCAGCGAAACGCATCTTAGATCCTCATTGGAGTAAGCTGCAGGCTTAATACTATAAAATAGGGTCTACTACCTAGTATTAGCGAGCTAAACACGTGTCTTTCCAGATTAACGCTTTACCAGATATATAAAGTGGGGCGTAAAGGCCGGTTCGCAGAGCGGGGTAAAGTTTTATTAGAGCTGCATTTAAGAGAAAGCCGGTTTCGTTAGCAACTATATATAATAAAACGTACTTGGTACTCGCCCTATAGTACCACAAACTATAAGTCACTAATCTCAGTTTAACATACACGGCGTATTTCTAGTACTAGCAGGGAGGACGGCTGACCCGCTCTAGCCATACCCTTGTTTTCGTGGCGTTTCCCAGACATTAGCGCGGTTAAAGCTACGATCCACTTTGCAAAAGAGACGCACAAGCTAATCTTAATAAACGAATACACTTCCTAACTGATTACACTACGAGCCTCTACCTTACGTGCCTCTGCCAGTGCGTCGCGCTAAGCAATAGACACGCAGCTCTTATAGTTAGCCTCTAAACTGGAGCTAGTACTCTGGCGGCAGGATATATTTAGCTAGCTCTTAGTAACGGCCCCTAGGGGTGCATGGCCATAATAGAATATACATATATACATATATACATTTTCGTGGCGTACACTTAGATATGTTTAAAAAGGTAACAGCTTTAGTTATATATATATTAGTGCAAATTATTTACTAATGCCTAAATCTGGTAGCCTATATAAATCTAGTGGCCCGTATAAATCTAATAGCCCGCATAAATCTAATGGCCTATATTATCCACCACTAGCCTATAACTAGATTAGCGCAAGCGGCAACGTAAATACTTTAGCGTTTGCCGCTTATACTAAATACTAGATTGTAATATAGTGTGTTTTTTCTAAGTGTTATTAGATCGTAATTACCCCGTTCTCAACCTTACCTTAGATATAATTATTATTCTCTTAATAGTGCCGGAATCGAACTCGTTAATATTTATAATGTTAGTTGCTGCCTCCTACCCATTAGTTAGTTTCTAGTTAGGGTTAATTCTACTAGATGTTTAGTTAGCTTTTACCTAAAAGCCCCTATTACAGGCAACTGCAAGCACGGGAGATTGGGTGTATATAATTGCTTTATGGACTTAACTCTAGCCCCTAGCATACAAGTTTTAAGTCGCTATATTTCTCGCTGTCTATAAGCTGCGCTAAGCCAAGTAGAACATTTTTGGATAATATATTTCGTTGGTTTTCTTTCCTAGTTCTAGTTTTAAGCAATGTTTGAGGGCGTGATTTAGTATCAAACAGGATAATTAAAAATAAGAACTCTGCTTTATTAAACGTGGCTCTAGAGCCTCTATATATATATCAAAAAGTCGTTATCAGCTTCGTCTAATCTGCGACGGATTTAGTTAATTAGTTAGAGCTTTAAACGTCAGTCGCTTAACTAAGGACTTGTGTGACTTCTAAAGTTCTAGGAAGGGTAAGTGGTAGGGCGTACGGCCACAGCGCCTAGAAGCAGTTAGTGGTTATATAATAGAGGCTTAGTTAGAGGACGTGTTCCTATAGCTTAGGTTAAGGCTCTGCACTCCTCTAAGCCATATTAAGTAAAGTTAAATAGTATTATGTTCCTGCGTACCAGCCCGCCAATTATACTATTCCTGCGCCTCTGAAAGCAGTTTCCCAGCTATTAACCTTCTTGTTATCGACTAGTCAAAGTATACTTTTTAGATAAGGGGCACTAACTAGATTCTTGGTTAATTATAGAGTAAGTCTTAGAGATACTATATTCCCTACTAATAATTCGCTAACTAAGTAAGCAGATTAATAAAACTAAACCTTGCGAATATACTACTATATAAAGCTCGGTAGATAAAAATATATTTCCTAAATTAATAGGATCTAGTATAAAGAGTAATTACATAATACTTTAGCATATTTAAGATACCTTAGAATTACACAACTTTACTATTATTAGCATTAACAAAATGTCTTTTAGGAAATGATTTACCTTCCTTTATTATTAGTAGAGGGAACTCTACTAGTACGTTAGATATTTATTTAACATTTTACGCATATTATAGAGGGCTTATACGTACTAAAATCAGCTAAGGGCACTGAAGAACAATGCTGAGAAGTAACAGAGGTATATAATGCAGTATCGTCGTATATCTGCAGTAGAGGTATAAAACCTAAAGGAGCCTAACTATACTCTATATTGCTATAGTGCTTATCCCTTACGTGGCCGCACTTGTATGGCGATATTCTAGTCTTTTTAGAGAACCCTAGATACAAGCAAGTCTAGCACTAGGAAATGCTTTTGAAGAGAAAATTTGGTTCCAGGTAACGCAGTTGTTTAGATAAGGCCGCTAAGGAGTTTAAGGAAGATAGGATAGTGGATAAATCTAAGGATGGGGAGTGGAACTAAACTCCTAGCATTAATTTATCCTCTTTATTTCCCGTCATTCTCCTATCTGTCTCTTCTGCCAGTTTTCCAGCCTCCTTTAATATTTTTAGCTCTGGGTTACGCTTCTTTCTTTCTACTTATAATTTATAAACGCATTATAAATCCGCCCTTAAATATCTTAGGCAAGGTTTATCGTTATCGCCATTACACCTAACTTTCTTAGAGGAGCATTAAAGGCATTGATTTTTATTTAGTGGCAATTTCCGCCTTATAACAGCCTTCATTTTATGACGCCGCTTGTGTCGCTTAAGGAGGTTATATTAGAAGAAAACTTTAGAGCATTCGTCGTAATAGTAGGCCGGCTCAGTGTCTATAAGAATTAGGAATATGCACTGCAGTTAAATAGAGTAGAGACCTATAGGATTGTTAATATCGCTTTAAGTGCTCCATTTAAACGTAACTTTTTTTACAATTGCTATAGTTACACGCGTAAGTTTTCTGCATTGGTAGCTGCCCCTCTATGGGTAAACTGTTAACTCTAGTAACTATAGGGCAGAGCATCCTTTTACTTACCTATTTCCATCCTATCGCGGCAGTTGGTGGTTAAAAGTAGACGGCTGAGTTTATATACGATATCAAAGAAGTTCAAAATGCAGAAATATATAGAATTAAAAATGTGGACCACTAAGAGGAGGTGGGATATAAAGTTTCTACGTATTAACGTGGCGCCAACACCAATATCATATATAGAATGATCTGGCGTATTGACAATTAATATAGCGATATAAGCATTCCTAATATAGAACACTAGATCTCTCTCTATTTAAAGCGCAAGGCGTCCTAGTATTTCGCGTTCTAGATAGTAGAAGAGTAAAATATAAAAAGTTAAAAAGATAGACTATTAGGGAGCGGACTGCTAAGTAGAACCTTTAGAAGTTTTAGAGAGTCCTATATCTAGGAAACGCTGCGCAGGTAGAAGGAACGAGCGAGGAAAAAGGGCTACTTTGATTACCTATAATACTTATAGGGAACACGCGTCGTGCTTATTGCTATTATTTGGAGTATACATGCTCCTAAATTGTTTTGGTTTTGAGACGGCTTATCTTCTTAAATAGGCAATAAGCTTTGGGGATAAATCTAATTGGCTCCTACTAAGCCTATTAAACAATTATGTTAAAGGCTTGCAGAATGTGGAGAGTTGTAGAATAAGGCTTAGGTTATCCAACCTTAAGGATCTCCTGTGATTCGGCTTAGATTATATCCAGGATAACATTAAGAAGAAAGAAAGTAATATTAGCTTCTTAATTAGCTCTTGTCTAAATTATAGCGGAACCCTAAATGGTTTAGTGGCTTATAGTGACTACTAAATCCTGGACGCCTTCGCACCGCAACTACTAAATCCTGGACGCCTTCGCACCGCAACTACTAAATTATGGACGCCTTTGCATTATAACTACTAAATTATAGACACTTTCGCACCAGGACCACCAAATTATAGACGCTCTGCACTATAAGCACTAGTATAAAGAGCCCTATATTAAGATCTAATCCAATTATAACATGCGTACTAGATTTAATAGTATTAGTAATAGATCCCAGTAGCTTGAGATAGTAAAGGGGATATACTTATTACTTATTTAGTGTTTGTTTAGAGGGCCCTATATAGTGTTGCGTAATACGAGCTTCTGCGTAAATACTTTATTAATTCCTAGCACACTTTGGTGGCTATAGGGATTTTAGGTACCCTGCTTTTCTAACGCTTAAAGTGATATACGCTCTTTTAATTAGTGATCTTTTTTATTTAAGAATAAAATGCTTAAATTTATTGCTGTTATTTAATATCCTTTAATATCTATTCCCTTCTATTTACTACTAGCAATGTGTAATTATACCTAGGTTTACTACAAGTGTTCTTATCTCCGCTATACTATAAGAGCTTAGTGCACGAAATACTAGGAGATACAGAAAAGATATCTAGTAAATATTGTTGTAATATAAAAGCAAACACCTAAGCCATTAATGCATAACTAATTTTCTTTTATAGTGAATATAGGCTTGATGAAAACTGCGGTGCGCCTCTATAGGTCTATATAGAGGCCTAAGAAGCTTATATAAGAATTTCTTCTAGGTGACTGCAAAGATACATTAAACCGAGAGGCTTATATAAATATGCATAAGAAGGCAAAGGAGGAAATAATTTAACAAATGCGAAGGGGGCTACGTATTGCTAGCAAAGGGCGTATACAACTCTCTTCTTCGTAAATGCACTGTAAATAAGCATTTAGGGTAGAGAAACCAAACTATCTCTAATAAAGCATTTGATGTGTTCCAAACCTAGCGATAAGTAATAGTTATTGTATATATCCGGCCCGAACGAAACTTGCTTGGAATGGCCCCTAGACAGTAAGACCTCGGATATAGGCTAGGTAAACCTTAGTATATATACTTACAACGTTCTGCTAACTGCCCGTCCGTTAAACACATCCGATAGCTTTTAAATGGGATAGCGGTAAGTAGCTCTTTATACGCTACAGACGGCATATACACTAATATTTACAAAGAAACTAATTTATACAATAAATGTATCCGTAAAAACATCCCCACCTCACCCCCAATATGCTAAACGTCGATGTTTATTAAAGAGAAAAGATGCCGACCTACAATACCGTTTATTTATATTGTATAAAGATCTCGCTGCGCAAGTTAGTATTTTAGAGGAGATGTTTAGGCTATTGCCTATAATATAAGTAGACAAAGCCGCCTTTATCAAGGCCGTTACCGGTCGCATTCTCGCCCTTAAGCATTATATAGGAGCTAGACATTTTCGACCCCTAAAGATAAAAGGAGAGTGGGATTGTCCTATTAAAGATTATAACAGAAATTACCAGCGTCTAGATTTGTATTATAAGCATATTAAAACTTTAGAGGGGTTTAGGCATAAGATTCTAAGGCGTTATCTTAACTAGGACATATGTCTACTATATGGCTACCAATTCGACTCTTCTACTGGTCTTCTTTAACATAAGCGGAAAGTTTATAGTGTGGAAGCTTTATCGCGGACTTAAATGTTCACGCCATTTATAACATATATTAAGAAGAGTACGTCGCAAGATTATATCATTTTAGAAATGCTTATAGAGATATAGACTTGCAACTGGCGGAGGCTAGCAATTAAATAAAATAAATAGAAGACTCTACTATTTACATACCTTATATAGACTCGCCAAAACCTAGCTTTAATGGCGGTGGCCAAGGAGAATCCATTTCTCCAAGCGCTGAAATGGGCCCCTTGACTTTAAAAGCCGAAGACAGCACTTAGATGCCCATCCCAACGTCTTTTATAGAAGGAGACTTTGAATTCGCTATAGCACCAAGTACTGCGCTACGTGCGATTGAACCTAAAGCATAAGAAGGTAAAAGGGTGTTTGAGTTCTTTATAGCACTAAGCGCTACTAAAGAGGGTTTCGGATTTACTATAGATCTATAGACCAATTTTTCTGTTAAACCTAAAGCTGGAAGGGACTTCAAGTTAGGGTTACCAAGTGCCGCTGCGGTTAGGTTTAGTAGAAATGGTGCTAAAAGGGATTTCGGATATATAGCTCTATATATAGAGTTTCCGGCAGGTGAACTAGGGGGTCATAGTAAGGGGATTTTTAAATTTAGGATGGAACCTTACGCCGCTATATTTGGAGCGGGCTAGGGTTACTAGTTACAGCTTTAGGACTCTCGGTAAAGAGATTGGATAAAATATATCTCAAATAACGCAAACTAGTTGCGTCTTGCTACCTATTAAGTGGGCTTATTCCCATTCCATATATAATAAATCACCATTGCTTTCCCTTCTCTAACAGTAGGAGTTGGACTTAATTGTCTTAGCTACCTATTATAAATAACACTAATTTTAATAAGAGCTGGCTTAATTAGTAGGCGCGATTACTTACATATCCCCTCCACATGCTTCAATAATGGATATTTTATTGGTCTCTTCCTTTTGAGGGGCTAGGTTGTACTGCACAATCTATCTCTAATCAGTGTCTTCTCCAAGATGATAGCAACTGATGGTAATAATATTATTGTTATTAGCTAGCTATTTCCAATCCGGTAATTATCTAATTGTAAGTAGGGCATATTAAGGGAAATCGTGTTCTTTAATGTATAAGACTTAGAAACCACCGTCCCTAGCAAAACTAATAAGGGCATTTATAAACTTTAAAGGTATTAGTAAGCAGAGCTCTTTTTCCTTAAAGGAAAGAAAACCGGTATAACCTTATTGTCACAGTACGTGCAGAGGGTTAACAAGGTAACTGTGACTGTGTATCATTAACAAACGATGTCGTGTACAGAACTATGTAGGAGGTGAGGCGGTATATATACACGTCGCTCAGGGGTTAGGTCTGTGCTCGTGTTATAACAACACCGAGTCATAACAACGCGTTAGGCCAGTGCCGTGACAGTACATCCCCCTTCCTAAGGCGAGCTCCTGTGAGCCAAGTGTTGGCAGTAAAAACACAGAAGTAAAAAAAAAACAGATATATATATCCTTGTCCTTCTAGTCCTTATAGTCCTTGTCCTTCTAGTCCTTAAAGGTCCTCGTCCTTATAGTCCTTAGACCCTCCTACCTATATCCCTACTACATCGCTCTCCGCTAGCACTCGTCTCGAGTGCTAGATATAATATAAAGCTGAGGCGAAGGAGCGAAACTAATATGGAAAACGAAGGAGATAAAGAAAAAAAATGTAACCGTGGGGCGTATTGCGGATATTGACTCTTGAATGGCTTGGGGTTGCGGAGATCAAGGTTAAGGTATAGACTTAAAAGGCTCAGAGTACGGAGATTGAGGTTAAGGTATAGATTCGAAAGGCTCGGAGTACGGAGATTGAGGTTAAGGCGTAGATTCTTGTCGCGGTAAACTTAAAGTATATCGTTATCGAAGACGAAGACGGAGAGACGGAGATAGGGACGAGATCGGTAACCTATAGTCTTACACTATAATCAAGACACGAGGAACATAGCCCGCAGGGTATCTCCCTACAGCCGGCTTAGAAACTCGGGACGGAAGTAGTAGCTAGAAACGGACTTGGAGACGGAGAGATCGGTAACCTATAGTTTTACACTGTAATCAGGACACAAGGAATATAGCCCGCAGGGTATCTCCCTGCAGCTGGCTTGAAAACTCGGGACGTGAAGCAGTAGCATGGCTAGAAACAAACTTAGAGGACACTACAGTCAACATGAGAAATATAGCCCGCAGGGTGTCTCCCTGCAGCCGGCTTGGAAACTCGGGACGTGTAGATATAGGGAGGAGGAGGATATCGGCTTGGGAACTCAAATGGATTCGACAGAGATTTTACTAGGTCGGTGTTGACGTGGAACAAGGGTAAGAATCCCGCCTGGGGTAGGGTCGTAGCTTTAAAACGTAGCTTTAAAACAGTGGAAACGAAGCCCTACCAGGGGCGTAGGTAATAACACGACATACTATCACAGTACGTGCAGAGGGTTAACAAGGTAACTGTGACTATGTATCATTGACAAACGATGTCGTGTGCAGAACTATGTAGGAGGTGAGGCGGTATATATACACGTCGCTCAGGGGTTAGGTCTGTGCTCGTGTTATAACAACACCGAGTCATAACAACGCGTCAGGCCAGTGCCGTGACACTTATTCTTGTTGATTTGCGGCCACTTTAGAATGGTATTAGTTGCACCTTTAAGGACCACGATGCCTTAATCTTGTAGAAGCTGCAAGACAAGACTAGTAGAGTTCTTGTTAGATAGGTCTAGTGACCACTCCTCCTGGTATCTATAGACTTTAAGGGCAAGAGAGCTTATGTCTTTGACTTGGAGAAAATCTTAATCTTTGCATAATATAATTTAAATTTGGGGCTAGTTGCCTTACTAATATTAAGAGAACTGGAAAACTAAACACGTAAACAAGAGCAAAATTTAATTAAGAAACAATCCATACCCTAATAAAGCTTTTGTTTGTCTGACAATAAGGCGCTCCCTATATGCTATACATTTAGCAATATACTCTTAGTTCTTGTCACTATATACTAGGTGTATAACTACCTAGCGCATTATATCCAACTACTAGAAAATATTCGCGGCGGAGTTATTTATTACTATTTAGAATAGCATTTTCTAGTAATCAGCTTAGTATTCTATAATTATCTAGCTATATATATATTACTAACCTCGTTTTAGTTCTAGTATATCTAGTTAATCTAGGGTATTGGTATAACGGAGGCTTAATAACTAAAAAGCACCAAATCCATTGTTACGTCCACTCTATATATATGCACTTAAAACGCAAGCCAGCCTAATAGTGTACTTAAAGAGGCAGACAGCTCTTATATGTATAAGGCAACCATTGATAGAACTTAGCCTTACGCCCAACTTGTAAGAAGGGTTAAGCGGGACTCGTTATATACTGATATATTTAGAGGAATAGTCCCCGTTTCTAGGATCACTTACCTCTAATATAAATTGTCTCTTCCAAGTCGACTACTTAGGAGCAAGGCGGCGGCTCGTTTTTATATAACCTTTCCCACTTAATAGTAGCCATCTAACTATGTCTTTAACTAGTATCAATTGGTGTTTCCTAGGCGCCGGATTTAGTCATAACTTAGTGTTACTTTAATACTTGCTAACAGATTTTGATCCTTGTTTGTAATTGCTGGCTTATTCAATTTTTAATTAAGGGATGACGACTACGTTAAAGCTATAGATTTAGATTCGAATGTACTTAGCTAAAAGAGGCGGTAATTGCTATATCGGCCGTAAGTGGCGGCTCTAATTTTTAGCATATCTATAATTTAGTGGTTATAGTGCGGAGGCGTCCATGATTTAGTAATCGCGGTACGCTACGTCTAGGATTTAGTGGTTACCGCGCAAAACGCCTTCCCTAGCCCCCTAAAGTCAGCCCATCCCGCCTGCCCTAATACATCTATAGTCTTATACTAACTTCGTTTACCTTAGGAGATAGTATATAACCTCCTAGAAAAGTATTTCCAATATTATATTAGTTCTTCTATAAGTTGCGATAGGATATCTAAAGCCACTTCCCCACAAGTTCTAGTATCGCCAGCATAGATATAAGGGCGGTAGGTTAACTAGGGCAAAGATACAGTTTCCTTCTCCCTTTACCGCTTAGTTATTTTGGTTGCAAAAATGCATAATTATTAGTTTGCCTACGCTACGTATTTCTATATATAGTTCTTTTATTACTTTGTACTATTCCGTATTATACTTTATTGGTACTATAAGCTAAGCCACTTCTAGGAGTATCTTTTGCTTTAAATGCTCCTCCTTTTTGTTTTTCCTAAACTTGTTATTGGGCTTTTTATTTAGCAGTGCGAGAAGCTCTAGAAAGTCTACCTACCCTAAGACTTATTATAGCTAATAACTTGGTTACTGGAGTCTCTATTATTGCTTATATTGGTTATCTAGGTTTATAAGGCCACCATATTAAAGGAATCCACTAATAGGGAACTAGGTTATAAGTCTATGGAACTCCTGTAAGCAATACCACCAAAGCCCCCACCTGGCACGCTAGGTGCTTATTGTTGCCATTTTATTCCCTTCCCTACTCTAGCCTTCTGGTATGGTGCTATTATTCTTAACATCAAGCCGACTTTTAGTACGCGTCTTAATAGCTTTAGGAAGCGTCTTAGTATAGGTTCCATTTGCTGCAGCCCAACTCGTTATAGAGTGGGAGTGGCGCACGCGTCTAGGCTGCAATGCATCTTTCTGGGTTATAGTAAAACAAATCTAGTTAAATAAAGCATTGCGGATAATTATACTTAGTGCAATTATTAGCTTTTTTTTAACTATAATAAGTTTAATACTCCTTGTCTTGTTTTAAATGGATTATTACCTCTTAGTAAGTAAATAATCTAACCTCTAAAGAAATCCTCTAATACAAGGTAGTGGGTGTACGTTACAGTATTTGCGGTAATATTTTTATTGGAATATATAGGTTTTTAGAATTACAAATTGTAGGAAAGTAATAGGATTGGAAATGGAAACTCCAATATCTAAAGCCGTTTAAGTATCCGCTTCTTTGCGCTAGTACTTAGGCTAGGGTGGTATCTATCATGGCGTTTATAGCGTTTGTGGCGATTAGTTAAGAGTATTTTATATCAAAACCATACTTATCCCTTAACCGGTTAATTCGCGTTTAACGGTTATTGATAAGAACTAGCCAATCAATCGAGCTGAAATTTAACGCTTGTGCTAAGGAATATAAAGCTTTTGATTTTATAGTAATTTAATATATACGCTTAATTTTAGGAGTTAAGTCGCTTAATATAAGGTAGCTAGCACTTATCCTTCCTAAAGAACCGTATTTTTCAATGTAGCAGGTAATTAATTGGTGGAATCTACATAGGTATGCGTTGTTTTAAAACTGGCGTTTGTGCACGGACCACTTACTCGTTGGGCGCTTATGGGTTAAAGGATAAATCACAGTTGCAAAGTTTAGGTAATAAGACCTTGGAATCTAATATAAACTACATTTTATAAAATTACAAACCCTATAATATTTGCCACTATAATCCAAAAACTAAGACTATAGAAGTACGGTAGATAGAAGCTAAGAGTTATTCTATTTAACTTTACCCTTATATCCTTTTGACTCTAAACACCACTAATTACTAGGAGTACATCCTTTATCAAAATAATTAAGGATATGCCTAGCACGTTTATACTAAGCCTTATTACGCACTGTCTCTAATTTCTACAGTTGCGCGTAGAAGCCATATTAATATTAGAATTAGCCGTTCCGGCCTATATAAGATAACGTAATATCCTCAGAAGGAACGGTACCCTTATATGTTTAAAGGTGCTGCTTAAAGCATTGCGTGTTATAGCTTAGGTCCAGACATTGTTAACTAGTCGCCGTTTTTTATGGGCATACCCACATTTCCATCTAGAAGTATAGAGAATTGTTATAACGGAACCAATTGTTCCTAAATTTGCTTTTATTTAAACACCTTAGATATACGCACGCGTATTCTTAGGTCTATTTTATAAAATAGTTAGTATCTTATCTTTGCTTAGGAGTGGAGCATAAACAAATAATTGATTAATTAGAAGGTTCCTCTATAATCTTTACGCCCAAATTTTAAACTGTAGTTATGGACACTACGTCTAGCTTCTCTATTAAGATAAGGTGGACTAGGCGAATAGCAATGTTAATTTATTTAGATTTAGGATAGGATGTGACTGTGGGTAATATAGTAGGAGACTACTTTATCTAAAGCTCTAAATTAGGTAAGAAGCCGGCATAGATATATCTATAGCGGGTTTCCAACAATCCTAGGCATATATGTTGTCCTTATTAAGGATAACCGCTTGCATATCCTAGCATGGTCCAGAAGGATTGGTAATCGACGCGTTAAAGACTACAGCCTATATACGTGCTAAAGGGATGCCTTATATAATAAAAGGCGTTATTAGTGCGGCGTAGGGGCTTCTTATTAGAGAAAATGAGATTTTTAGGGGATTAATAGGCTTGAGAAGTGGCTTAGGGAACAAAAATACCTAATAGTTAAGATCGCTAAGTAGATTTGCCGGTTTCTATAGTATCGGTCTTAACACTAGGCACAGACTAATACTAATATAAACGTTTTCTATCTGGCTCCTTGCCTTCTTGTTAACCCTTTAGAAGCCCAATCTCTTTAACAAAGTTTGGTATAAATAAGCCTCCTTAAGTAAGAAGACTTGGAAGCGGAGGCGCTGCTAGCGTTAATATATAAACCACTTAGAAAACTAAAACAACTTTTCTAAGCAATATCCCTCCATTAGTCCCACTCTTATACCTTATAGGGCCTATAACACATGGGTCACTCGTCCTATATCTTTTACAGGGTTATATGGCTTAGTTAATACCTAGGGTCAATTGGTCAATTCGCTTACTTCCTCCCTAGACACTGTATTTGATAAAGCTAAATATAAATTAGTATAAGTGTCCTAGCCGTAATATAATAAAACTAATAATGGGCTTTTCTAATGGCTTATACCATACGCTAATCAAGGACTTTAGTGGCTACCTTGGGTATATTCTCGGCCGCTAATAGGTTATTTAAACGCTCTAGAAGCTCCTTCTGTTTATCTATAGGAATCTTAAACCAAGCAGAGCGTATTAAATGTAATAAGCGAAGTCGTTTAGCTTCCTTTTATATAAATATCTACTAATCTTTGTTATTAAAAGTTAAGGCTGTGCTTATATCCCTACTTACCAGAAACCGCTTCTATTGAGTTTTAGAATATCCGGCAACAGCCTATATATCACTAGCTTTAGACCTAGCGGTAAGACTTATTATACGTAGTGGCGTCAAAATAAGAAGTTTAGTGTCGCTAGGCGAGTGCCGCCTACTAAAGTGGGGCTATTAACCCTATTAACTCCATCAACCCTATTAACTGTATTAACTACGTCAACCTAATCAACCGCTAGCAATATAAAACCGGCTAACGCTATTAGTCTCCGCTTCCGCCTTCTATATAATGATACTATATTGGTGCCTCTCCAAGTACCCTGACCCTATATTTGCCTTTAGTCGGTTTACCGGTTCTTTTTACGTTCTAAGGGGCTTACTCTAGCTTTAAATCTCGCTCTTTGTCGTAAGCCTATAACAATTACCCTGCTTTATCGTAAGACTTACTGTGTTCCGTTAAATTTAGTCAGCCACGTTAACTTGTTAATGTTATGGACCTTTAATAGTAGTTATTTATATCTAGCTTAGAGTTAAGATTTTGGTATATAATTAAAATTGGTCCTCCAGTCTCTAAATAAATCTACTTGCACCGTAGTGTGAATTTACGTGCATGCGCCTGAAATTCTTAAAATTGTAGCGCTTATATATTAAGGGGGAGCCGTGCTAGTGGCGTTATTGTATTTATTAGCCGTCTAGTGCTCTATTAAATGGATATATTCCGCCGAATGTCCTCCTAATTGCTGCTAACGCTCCTACTACACCTCTTATAGCTTTGATATAAGATGCACTTCAATCAATTACTCTAGCAATGCGATCCATTACTATTACTTTTAAGGTTAATAAAATCTATTGATCCAGATAACGAAGTTCACTTTGTGGATATTCCTAATAAGTTAAGGAGAGCGACTAGTCTAGCGTTTAGCAAGGGTTTTACCAACAATAGTTAATCTAGAGCTACTAGCACTAATTACCTACTCAATATTAATCAACTTAGCTCTCTAACTATTAGTTTACACCATTAGCCTTTCCCTAGTAAAACTTTACTAACACTTTATAAAGTGTAACTTGACTAGCCCTTACACGAACAACAAGCCCTTAGTATTTGTATATAAGTCTTGGTCAATTAAGCACAAATTTAAGTTAATAAACACGACTTTTAAAGATGGTAATGGTTGGGACAGTATTTCGTCTAAGTTTAACAGACTAATATTAGTTTATAAGCAGAAATATCGCAGCTATTTTCTTAATGCTAGAGCAAGTAGTAAATAGACAAATAAAGAGAAAGCCATTATATACTTTTTAAGGCAGGATGGGTTTCTGTTTATAAATATTACTAGATAGGTGCCGCATTCGCTAGCTTAAATTTCGGAGATATACCTAATCCTATACGTCTTATACCTTATCCTACTAAGGCTATATGTTATTTACATTTGCTAGGTTAAATAAAACGTGGGATCTCTCACAGCCCTATAACCTAGATATAGAGTTTTGGCGTATATTGCCGGTTAGTTTCTTTTCTTAAATACAACTTCTAATAGCTTTGCTAACATTTTTAAAGATTATTATTGTAAATAAAGCCTTGTGGGAGCCCTAGTTTTAAACTATATGGACACCCTGCGAAAATTAAATCCTTATAGAGCTAGGTCACCAAGTGTTGCTTTCAGTTTTATTATAGGATAATGTTATAAAAACCCTACAGGGGAGAACACCGGGTGCATATTAGCGCCATTATAGCAATCTTCTTCGCGCCAAAGAGCCGGTATAGATAGTCGAGGAAGAGGATCTCCTTGTAGAATTACGTAATAAGAGATTTATATTATAGGAAGATATCAGGAAACATTTTCCAAATAGGTACTATCAATTGATTAAGGAATTCTATAAAAAGAGCGAGCTAGGTAGTTAGGCATAGCGTCCTCCAAATACGCAGCCAGGATCTTAATGGAGTTAGTAACTATAGCTTTGGTCCTACGAGCTAGGAGGTCGTGGGAGCTAGGGGCTTATAGGAGCTGGGGATCCTATAAGCTAGGTAATTATATAAGTAGAGTAATTTGACCTAGCGCCCTCTAATTAATACCTAGCGTGTAAATAGGGTATTAATGGGTTTAATAACTTTGTAGCTTTGATCCTACGAGCTAGGCGATCGTGTGAGCTAGATACTTATAGGAGCTAGCCAATTCTACAAGCTAGGTAATCGTGCGAGCTAGGCGATCATATAAACTGGGTAATTATGCAAGCTGGATGCTTATAGGAGCTAGGCAATCCTATAAGCTAGGTAATTATAGGAGCTAGGTAATCCTGCGAGCTAGGTAATTGTAGGAGCTGGGTAATCCTGCGAGCTAGGTAATCGTAGGAGCTAGGTAATCCTACAAGCTAGGTAATCGTGCAAGCTAGGCGATTGTGCAAACTGGGTAATTATGCGAGCTAGGTAATTATGTAAGCTAGGTAATCATACGAACTAGGTAATTGTGCGGGCTAGGCGATTATGCGAGTAGAGTAATCGTGCAGGTAGAGTAATTGTATAAGCAGGGTAATCTAACCTAGCGCCCTCTATTAACGCCTAGCATGTAAATAGGAAGTAAATGTTAGGAAAATACCAGAACTATAAAAAAAAGAAATACATAAGTCCCAGATCTAGAAATATTAAAGAAGTTCCCAGATAAAGACCCCTTATATATACTTAGAGAAGTTCCTATATAAATAGCCCTATAAGCGTAGCTATAAGTCCGAGCACCCTTGCGTAACCTAACCACCCCTCCCTACTACACCGGAATAGATGAACAACCGCTAGGTACTATAAGTAGAGAAATAATTTAAATAAAAAGAAAACACTATAGAATAAGTTATATTGTCTACTTAAATTACAGGTAATCACAAAGAAAGTTATAAAAAAAAGACAAAGTTGAGAGAAAGATAGAGATGGATATAACGGGTTGGCCGTGCAAATATTAGTGGGGATATAGAGGAGGAAAAGAATGTTATAGAAACTAGATATTTAAGAAAAGACTTAAAGAGAGATACAACTACTACAAGAAGTTATGCAAGAACTGCGTCACAATAGATCATTATAACAGCGCTAGCTGTAAGGGAAGTTGCCACTTCTACCATAGCTAGGATAAAGAAATAAGAGAGAACGTAGCAGAGGCTAAAATAGGAAGACCGAGAACCTTAGAGGCAATAATTAAGAACACCCTATATAGGCCGACTCCACGGAGATCGGTATAGGTAGACAATACGCCGGTTAGGAAGCTGTTTCTATCTTATAAGAGCTCCTAACACCCATAGGGGACCCCCTGCCTGAATAAGGTAATGACTATGGTCGAGGAGGAGGCGGACACGGAACCCTTTAGGGAAAAGGACAAACCCCTCCAAACTAGGCAGGAGGAAGTAGGATATATAGTTACGGCGGGCTAAGAAACAGCTACAGGAAAGGCTATAGAAGGGACAGTTAAAATAGGTATAGGGAGAGAAACTACTAAGCTGCCTCTAAAGGAACTAAAACCCTTAGCCTTACTAAGATCCCTCCTGGCCATTTAGGAAAATAAAGAAAAATTACAGCTAAGAAAAGAAGCAGTCCTTAAAACGTTTACTAAATGTTTAGCTAATAACTTCTAGAATATAGAGAGGTTAACCTAAATAAACTTAGGTAAGACCATAAAGAAAGTATTTATAATAGTTATAAACGCGATCAACCAGACCTCCTTCTCTAGGGCAGAATAGACTTCCCTAAAAAAGAGGGGCAAAAAGGATCTAGAAAGTGGCGGCAAGTCGTCAGTACCCTTTAATAAGAAGAAGACACAAGCACGCAAGCCATAGCCGGCTAAAGACGCACACGGAGGCAAGGCCCCCAACAACACAGCCTTAATAAGTAAAAAGAAGGAAGGGAAAAACGACGGTGCCTATACGCCAGCTACCCCCCTTTAGATGTATATACTAAAGAAGAGCTTCAGACCTTAGAACTAGTTAGAGGAAAAAAAAGCTGCTAATAGAACGTTGGCAAAAGTAGGAAGTAGGAAGGACACGCGTATTTTCCTATAATTTAAGGGAACAAGACTAGACAAAGTGGTAGTCAAATACGCGGTTAGGGGTTGCCTAACAGAAGAAGAGAATAAAGGAGTTATATAGGCCAATATAACTAGGAACGCGGTGGTAATCCTAGTTAAGTTAGAACAAGCTACTAAGTTATTAGTTAACAAATAGGAGATCATTAAAGCAGCTATAGGGGCAATAGTTATATAGATAGGAGAGAGATAGAACAAGTTCCTTTTTAGAGGGGTAATAAAGCTAAGAATAGTAAAGGGCAGCTGGGCTGCGCTTACTAAAAGTAACATAAGATATAAGGTAGAGAAGAACCAAGGACCCACAGATATTAAGAAGGTGTGCGTAATTAAGTTAGCCGGCTATAAAGAGAAGTATAACATAATCGTCTTTACCGGCGAAGCTATAGAGGTTAAAAGAAACACCACGCTGTTTAGGGACAGAGTTGGTATAGTAAAAATTACGGACAAGACTAGGCTAAGATTCTATAGAAACTGCAAGTTATTTTATATTAGCCTTTGCAGAAAAGAAAGCAAGTGCGAAAACTGCGGAAAGGCAGAGTATGGGGCATATAATAGAGAAATAAGGTGCGCTACTTACCTAGGTAGACATAAGAGCTTAGACCTAAGATGCCTACTTAGACTAAGAAGAATAGGAGACTAGTGGCACTACCCAAGCAAATAGATCATTTAGGCGAAGAGGAAATAGGTTAAGGCCAATCTTAAAGTAAAAGTTAAAGAGGTAACTGTAAAAGAAGCTAAGAAGACTAACCCTACTAGGTTAAGGTCTAACAAAGGAAAAGGCCCTATAGAATAGAACTAAATATTTTAGGTAACAATACGGCCAGGTTAAGATAGGCCTAAGCGGCCTTTTTAGTATAGGCAGTGGACAGAAAGATAGATATTATCCTATTATAAGAACTAGCGGTACTAGAGTCCTAAAACAAGGTTATAATATTACCAGACAGGTACGAGATGTATACTCTATTAGAAGACTAGGGGAAGAAAAGACCGAGATCTCTAACTTTTATAAAAACCGGCCTTAGGGCGAAGGCCCTAGAGAGAAGAATAAGAGACGTAACAGGAGTTAAAGTAGAGGGTATTAATATGTTTAACGTATACGTCTACCTAGAGGAAAAGAATAAGGGCTTAACTGCTAAGGCGGTAAGGAATATACCAACTAGAGGGAGGGACGTGTTGGTAATAGGGGACTTTAATAGGTCCTTCTGCTGGAATAGAGGAAGAGCCTAGAGATTGATTACTCTAGATAAGTAGGCAGTGGGGCTTAATCTACTAAGCGACACTAAGACGCTGATAAGAGGGACCACGACCTTAGACTTTGTCTTTAGCAACATAGCTAGGGCGTTAGGGGGACTAGATAAGATACAGTCCGGCTTAGATTATAGGGTAATATAGGCACAGACGGCTCTAGTTAGGAGAAAGTCGTTTAGGATAAGGATAAAGGTTAATATATAGAAATACAAAGAATAGTGGGACCAAGAGGGAGAATCGCTAGCAGAATAGACAGACAGACTAGCGAAAGTTATTAAGGCGAACTTAGTAGAAAAGAGGACCGCAGTTAAAGAGACCCTATAGTAGAACAAGGACCTCACCAAGATGGTTAGAAGAGTTTAAGAAAGAGACCCCCTAATTAATCCAGTTAGTAGGGCCAAAGAAAGGAGAGCCTTAAAGGGTAAGGTAAAGAGAGTAAGAGCGGCCTTCTGGAATAAGGCCGTTTAGGATATAAGGTCTAATTAAGATATCTATAAACTTACAAAGTAGAGGAACTATATATAAGCTAGGGCCCCTAGGTAGCTAGCAAGATATAAAGGGGAATTAGAGGAGACCTAGGTCACACTTATTATAAAGGTGCTAGTAAAACTAGAAGAGACAGAAGCCCTAAATATAGAAGAGGACTTTAGGACTAGGTTAAGAAGACTAAAGGCCCTAGCTAAGTGGACAGACCTCTTACTTAAAGAAGTTATAGATAGGTTCCTAAAAGCAAAGAGTAGAGCGCTAGGTTAAGATAAGATTACGGTAGATATACTTAGATAGTTAAAACCGGATATAAACAAGGTTTATTACCTAGTTAATAAAAACCTAAGAGAGGGCAAGGCCTCTATAAGGGACGTAGAACTCGTCCTTATATCTAAGCTAGGAAGGGATTTAAGTATAACAAAAGGGTAGAGACTAGTAGCACTACTCCTAATAACTAGTAAGGGGCTTAAAAGGGCTCTGGCTAAGTAGCTCAGAGAAACCAAACTTATAAAAGGGTGGTTTAGAGAAAACTAAGCAGGAGGCATCCCAGGGAGGTCCACAACGGACGTAGCTCTTAGGATAATAGCTAACTTAGAAATAAAATAGGAAGGCAAAAACAGCTATAAGGCATAGAAAACGCTGGTATATATAGACATTAAAGGAGCCTTTAACGCGGCAAAAAAGGACTATATATATAAGGTCCTTTAAGACAAGGGGGTACCCAAAAACATAGTTAAGCTAGCGGTTAACTTTATAAGCAACAGAACGGTCCACCCCAGGAGGGGATAGGTAAAAGGGAATAGTATACACCTAGACAATGGACTAGCACAGGGCTTGCCTATATTACCAGTCCTATTCAGCCTTCTGCTGAGCCCCGTAATAATAGGGCATAGGTTAAGATAGTTATACGCGGATAACGTTGCTATAATAGCGTAGAAGAATATAGTGGAAGAGTTCCTGGCAAACGTAGAGACAGAAGCCAATACTCTAGTAGAGGAGATTAGGTGGGTAGGCCTGGAGGTTAAACCGGCCAAGATAAAGGTAATGACTTTCTATAGGGTAAGAACGGAACCCCTAAAGTAAGTAGAGCTCATCATAGCAGGGAGCCTAGTTAAAACAAGCCAAGAGATTAAGTACCTAGGAATTGTTATAGATAATAAGTTAAGCTTTAAGTCCTATATAGCAAGAAAAACGGTAGTAGGCTAGGGAGTAGCTAGACTAATTAGGAACCTATTATTAAAGATAGGGATAAGAACAGAGGCCTTGGTTAAGATAATTAAAACAATACTAGTACCCACACTAACGTATAGGTCTAAAGTATAGTAGAAGGGTAGAGAAAATAATAAAGGCGAAATAAAGGCCTAGAGATAGGCAAGTCTAGTTAAAGAGCTAGAGAAACCGTTAAAGGCGTATAAACAGTTTGCCTTAGAAGCGGATAAGAGCGTCCTACTTAAGGTGCTAAACTGGGAGATAGGAGTCCTAAAGATAGAAGATATTCTAGAAAACCTAAGGGATAAGGCCTCCCTAAGGCTGAATAGAGTCGCTATAGATTACCCCACTATTTAGAGGAAGGCAAGAGCCTTTAGGATATATAAGTTAAGGAACTACGTAATTAAGGATATAGAAGAACCCTAGACTAAAAAGGCAAAGTCACACCCTATCTATATAAGGAGGATAAAGGAGCCCAACCTAAAAAAGAGCTACCTTAGACAGCCTATAGGGACGAGGTAGGTGTTTGTATCTATTAGAGAGGGAGCAGCCCAATACTAAATTAGGGATTAGCTGTCAAGGGTAATAGCTAAGGAAGAGGTACGGGCAGGACCCTACAACACCAACATAAACGCAGGCTTGAGGGTACTTGTAAGAGCTTATAAAGCTAAAGGAGAGATTAAAAACGGGCTCATCCTATTCCACACAGACAACGAGTTAGTAGGCAGGGAGTTAAGTAGATAAGGAACCCTAAGAATAAGCTATAAAGCCGTTATAAAACTAAGAGGCCTAAACCCCAGAGTACACAAATTCTTCCTATTAAATAGATGCCCCGAGTACACTAGTATAGAAAGGGAGGAACTACCCACAGCTAAAGAAATAGAAGAAATTGAAGAAGGATCTAACGCGTAGCTAAAGAGCCGATATATAAGAGGGGGAAAGGGGAGAACAGGTTGCATATAGGAGGACAGGATCCCCCACCCAGACTATAGAGAAATAGAGAAAGTAGGAGGGGGGAGAATCTCTAGGCTAAAAGGAGAAAGAGACCTAGTAAGACACGCGCTCGCGGAGTAAATAGGGATAGGTAGATTAAACGAGCACAGGCTTCTTAAAGGGAAGGGAGAAATATAGTGTAAGTGCGGTAAACCTTAAAAAAGAGGTCATTATCTAGAATATAAAACGTTTAATAGAAGTAGGTTGGCGGAGTACACGCTAAAGAGTGTAAAGAAAAACCCAGGAGTATAGTTAGTAGGGAAAGGCGTGAAAGATCTAATAGATTGGTTGTCGCGGTTAGGGTACTACAATAGTTAGGTAAAAGGAAGTACTTTAAGCCGTAAGGCGGAAGCAACCGAAGAAGAAGCAGAGATGGTAAGGATGGGCAGAAGGGCCGGACCTTTATCTTATTTCGTAAATAGATTGTAGTCCCCCCTAAGGGGGCAGGCCGTCAAGGCCGAGACTTATAGTTGGATAAGCTGCTAGATAGTCTTTAAAATTTTACTTACTTACTTACTTACTTACTTACTTATCGCTTTTAAGGTAGTAAATAAATTTATTTAAGTAAAAGTATAGATTATCGCGAATGCTTTATAGCTCGCTATAAGTTAAGCGGGCAGAGACTCTGGTGGGAATAGTAAAATATTGTTTTATTTCACGATAGGCTAAACAAAGAGAGGCCAAAGTTTTAACCCTTTTACTAGCTTTTATTAGAACTCTTCTTTGCATTTTTATCCTTTACTTATAGATTTAAGACTATAAAGTTAAGGCCGCCGTATTTAACCGTCGCCTATATGGCCTCGTTGCTTAACACCTCTTCACCGCCGTCTACCCCTATTTCTTAATCTTTAGTGCTGAAACTATTTTCTTCGCTATATAATATCTCTGCGCCCTATTCTTGATCCTTATTGCTAAAGTTACTTTCGTAACTAGTCTACGCCTCTAGGTCGCTGTTATTATTTCTAAAGTTAGTTTCTCTATCTATAAATACCCGCCTAGTAGCTAGCAATTCAGGGACAGTGCACTTATAGGTACTTAAGGGTTATGGGATACTACTTAAGGAGCTATAGTCGATATTATTAGGATATAGAATATATCTATAGACCTCTAAGTACTAGCTGCTCAGCGCCTTAAGTAAAAGATCTCCCCTAACATAAGGCAGATTAATAGGAGTTGATTGCCGCCCATATAAGGCGGAGCGCTTATAAAGGGCTTAGCTAGAATGCCAATTAAACCACCCTATAGGCACTAATAGCTCCTTTGCCACAGATGGGGGGTTAATATACAAGATTAACTGGCTAGGATAAGTCTACTGCTTAGGCAGTATCTTGCCCTAGGAAGGATAGGCGTTGGAAGTGGATTATATAATGCTATTCCTGCTAAGAGAGGCATTATTAGGGGTTATTATTAACTTTTAGTTCTAGTTTATAACTTTATGCAAACGCCTCTAAACCCTACTAAGGCATGCGGCGTCTATTGGGAATCGTTAGCTGTTTAAATTTAGTAATAGCTTAGCTAATAGCTATCCCCAACAATACCTTACTTAATGCTTTACTTATGGATCACTTTAGGCGCCTATAGTCTTGGGCGTAGATAATATGTAAGCTAAGAGTAATTATAGCCACTAAATATTGTACCACAGACACTATATAAAGTAGAAAAGAGCGGTTAGTGTACTCCGCCTTTTCTTTCTACCTTTTATCCTAACTCCGCCCTAAGAGAGAAATGGAATATAAACATCGCGCTCCTAGCTCTTATATGCCATTAATTTAACTTACCTTTAAATCTAACCTCTTAACTATACATCCCTTACTATCTTTATAAGAATACCAGATATTATATATATTACCTTAACTAAGCTTAGATACGTTGCTAATATAACCTATAGGTCCTTAATTGGTACTTATAAAACCATTACAATATACTATTGCCCTGGAGATAATATACCTGTTTATTAACTTGTTAGAAACCTTAAATCATCCTAGAATCGTATTAATAACAAAGATATAGTATCTGCTAGTAGGGAGAAGAAATAATTGCAACTTTTTGACCCTATATAGAAAAAGATGCCTTGTACGCCTACTTAAACACCTAATAAGGTCAACTCTTATAAAATTAATAACAATACAGAGGGTGATATATAAGAAGATATAGAAATATACGCTAATTACCTTAAGAGCCTAGAAGGCCGTAGCGAAACTAAAACAGTCTTACCTGAGCTAATAGAGAGCCATAGCGAGGCTAAAATAGACTTACCTTAACTAAAAGAGGTTTATATTAAAGGTTTGCCAGTGCCTCTAGGTATGTTTATAAAACACCTATATATTATTTAGCAATACTAATAATTAAGCAGAGAATAGTTTAGCTAATCCTATAAACTTCCTTAGAGATATACCTCTCTTAACTAAAGTATTAACAATTTCCAATGCTATAATTTCAGACGGACAACTAAAGTATCTCTTATTATGGTTGCCAACTTGCTATATAATAGAGGACTTAAAGCGTCTCCAAAACCCTAGATATAGATTAGTTGTATCTATATATAGTCCTATTACAGTAGTATACTAGTATCCTACCTAGGTTTTACCAGCGGGTATACCATATAAGAAACTTGTATTATACTATACTAAGAACCCGCGTCACCTCCGTCATTATACTAGGATACACAAACCGCTTAAAGATGTTATAATAGAGATAACTCGGAGGGGTAAACTATATAAGCAAAGAGACCAACCAGGAGAGGCGCTAGATGATTATTCAGAAGATCTATTAAGGAGAGGGATACGCAAAAGAAAGGTGGATTGCACTGTAGATAGAGCCTCCAAGAAGCCAAAGAAATAAGAAATTTCTTATAAGAAAAGATTTTCGTAATTACGTTCTTGTTTTCTGGCGTTAAGAATTAAGGCGCTAATTAGGATTTCCTTGGCTTGGTATTGTTTTTCTATCTAGTTGCTTCCATGTCAAGAGTATCTCGTTATCGTTTGCATGTACGTTAAATTGAAGTTAAGAACTCGCTTACAAGTCCTCCACCTTTATATGCTTGGTAGCAATAAGTTAGCCGCCCTATGACTTGCTTAGTCCTCTAAAGAAAAGACTTATTATAAAATATAGAGTTATTCCGATTAGATTAGATTAGCTTAGTAAGCCTATAGGCCTTCTTAGCACCCTATAGTATAAGAATAAAACCAAATCAAATTAAATAAAAAGACTCGTCGCTTTCTAATCTAGATGTCTTAGAATTAGCCTTTATTAGCCTACCCTCTTTAACCTGGTTAAAATGTGCTAGCGTCTTCTTAACTGGTATAGGATAGAACTTTTCCTTTAAAGTAGTTAGTAGTCTCGGATAAACCTTAGTCCACTAAGCCACGTCTTTTCTACCTACTAGCCTTTGACGCGCCTCTATTATGCATCCTTTCTTTATCCTCTATCCTTTACTCCTAGTGTTGTATTTCTACCCTTAACCAATGCTCTCCTATACTCGCCTTTGTTACCTTTAGCTACCGGAGACATACCCTCCTTATTAACTAATAAGGGAACACTTTAGGTATTATAGACGATAAATAGACCTAATAAAGGGCCATAAGTTAATTCTATTAGAGATTTGTATAGCCTCTGCGGTATATCCGATTCGGAAACTGGTGTTTTTAAGCGCTTAGTCTTTACCTTTATTGGTAACCAAGACTATGTCTACTTTGGTAGAGCGCTAATTAGAGGGATGTATTTGAGCTCCTAGGATCTCAAGAAGGCCTTAAAACAAGTTTTAGACGAGGATATATACCCTAAAGTGCCGTCGCAAATTACAGTTGCGTCAATCCCAGCAGAGGTAGATATTTATGTTAAACGTCCTAAGCTAAATATTTACGATAACTGGGTGAACTCAGGCCTGCTAGTGAGGCTGTTTTTAGGAGAAGCTGAGATGTTTAAAGCCCTTATTCGAAAGCCGTATTATAGAAATATTATCTAATATTATGGCTGTATTGTTTACCGGCGTCGTATTACCGGTATCGTCCTTAATCAATGTTTAAAAACACTAGAAAACCGACTAAGAAAAGGCGCGTATGGCTTTAATAAAAGACTATATATAGATGGTATTAAATTAGGAGTCGAGTATCTTTACTCCCTTAGGTATGCGCACAATGACCTTAATCTAAGCAATATTATAGTCGGCGAAGATGATACCCCTATTATTATTGATTTGGGTTCTTGTAAGCGTTTTGGCAGAGCCCTTATATCCAGAGGTATATGTAGATGGATAGATAAGGACTTTATAACTTCCGAGCAATGTTATAACGAGGCTACTTTAACAAAATTATAGGAGTGGGTCGAGAAGAAATGACTTTAAAAGATTAAAACCGCTTAGAGTTTTATTTCTTTCACGGAATTATGCTACTTTAATAATTGATTCCTGTATCTTAGATATAGATTACCAATCTTAACTGTCTAAAATATTCCCTTAGCTAAGAAGACCTGGTTGTTGGTGGCTGATATATATCTAATGTTATATAGGTAGGGCTTAAGTAATCTACTCTTCTAAGCTCTGTCCTTCTTTGTATCTGGCTATTAGAATCTTAAGTGATAATGATTATGGTTACTTAAGTGCACCTAAATAGTTTTAGAGAGCTACCTATCGCTAGGACTAACCATCCGACTTACATTTTGCTATTATGGGTGGATTTTAGCGGAAAAGTGCTCTTGCGTGGCTACGGCAAGGAGGGGCAGGCTCTTTGGGGGTGAAATTAGGAGTGGGTATACGGCGGCGAGTTCTACGTAGCCATTTGACTTTTATATAGGTGAGCGAACCATGCGAGTCGCTATTTGTAGCTGCGCGACTAGGCAGCAATCTTGGTATCTCCGGGAAGGGATTACACAGAGAAGGTATATGGAGTGGCTTATAGGTGGACTAGCTTGTATAATTACCTAGCTTATACGACCTTAACCTGTTAACTTGGGCACGTAGGTTATTAATAAGAGTCTACCAATTAAACTAATAGAATTTAGTGGCCGCGCTTACTGGTGTTCGTGTACAGGCCTTCCTCTGCTAATAGGTCAAGGGATACTAGTACGCATAAAGACCCCTATAAACTTTGCAACGATTTAAAGAAATTTTTTTTTTTAAGAGAAGACAAAAGAAAGCAACATTCTAGCCAACTTGGACGGCTTAATAGATACAAGAAGATCAGCCTAGGGTTTGCCAGAAAGCTATATACACAGCTTATAAAAATACTATTTAGCTCTAGGTAATAGAAACTGGTTAATACTAATAGAGGAGTAAGATAGCAATTAAAGGCTTAAACTAAGCAGGATAGAGAGGATCTAAAACTTATTTTAGATAAAACCAGCCAGCAACTGTAATAATAGTATAGATTGCTATAATAAGAACGCCTTTAAGCCAGTCTATTTTAGTGTTAGTTGGAGTGGATTACCTATATAGAAAGGAAAACTTACTAGATTTGCTATCTTGGATAAGATAGTTTACTAGAAGTATAGCAATAAATAAAACAGCGATTAGAAAGGTATTGAATAAAAGCGTTATATAATTCTGGCCTATGGTCTAACTAAGTATAACAACAAAGGGGAGAACTAAAAGGGCGATTTATATGCTAGATCTAATAGCAATATTAATTACTAGGCTTATTTTATCCTTGCAAGCTACTATGACCGCTGTTATATGCTTGGCAGCGTTCCTAATAATTAGGAGTAAGATAAGACCGATAAAAGTGGTAGAGACAGTGCCGCTTGCTATAATATTACTAATGCTGTTAACTATAAACTTGGAACAGAAGGTGACCAACACGGTAGAGAATTTAAGTGTTATAATTACACCCTAGATCGTTAATTTGGGCTCCTTAATCTCGTTATCTTTGTTTTCTACGTTTAAATCCTACTTAAATTGGGAGGATTTACGCTTAGGAGCCCTTTGGCTTAGAGCATTACATATTTTAGCATGTAACTTTAATTGAAATATAAGGTAGCAAACGTATATAATTAGGAGGATAATAGCTATTCTATAGGAAAGCTCCTGATTAAGTATAGAGCTATTAAGGCTTATAGCTATGTGGGTTAGTATCTATTATAGGTCTAAAGCTGTTATTAAACTTACTTAACAGTATAGAGTGGAAGGCGGTTAGAATAATTAGACTGCCAACGGACAGAGCTAGAAGACTGGCTGTAGTATTTACTACTGTTATATTAAAATGTTGTTCTATCCGGTTAATGCCTCCGAAGAAGAAGCATATGCCAAGGATAAGGAGTAAGTTCAAAAGCATACTGCCAATTAAAGAAGTTTTAACAATGGTAATCTGGCCCTTAGTTAGGGCTAAGATGGAGACGATCAATTTAACAGCGTTTCTGCGCTAAATGTTAGATAATATTAGGACAAACAAGAAGCGGAGAAACGTACCTAAAAGTTACGTTTAAAAGACCACCCAATATATTACCGGCGCGGAGCGTAATCTCTTTAGTAGCGTAATTAAGCATTGCAGCAAGCGGAATGATGGTAATAAAGTTAACGATAAATATAGTAATACTGTTAATGTAAAGATAATTAACTATAAAGCCGACAGGAACGGCAAGAAGAAGTATATTTATCTATAAGCTAAACAAGACGGCACAAACCTAATCCTTAGTAGGTATATTACGCTTTAAAGCTGCTTTCTACCTTTCCTCGATTGTTGGCTTAAGATATAAGGGGTTTTGTAGGCCTATATCGGCCTTTTTATCAGGTTGTTTATTGTTAGACCTTATTTAGGCTGCTTAATAGGCTATTAAGAATGTTGCTAGATCTAAATATACTATTATAAGTACGGTTTTTAATTGTTCCTAGAAAGAGTACGATAAAGAAGGGCGATTTTATAGTCTGGAGGGCACCCATATATAGCAAAGACTGAGAAGTCCGATGGTACTTAGGCCAACACCGACGCCTCAAATCCATAATGGTGTATTTAGCTTTTTTTTTTAGTTAATTTTATAAGCGAGGATCCAAAGCAAATTCTAGAATAGTTGTTATGGAGGAGAGGAGGATTAACGTTAATAACTAGATAGAATGGCTAGTGAAAAAAGGAGAAGATGGAGTAATAGATAAATAATAAGTAAAAAGTAAACCAACTACTTATAGAAATGAGGACGCGGTAGAACGTATAAATAAGGGTATAAGTCTATATGCCTTTAAGTACTGGCTGCTTAGCGTCTTAAATACAAGCCCTCCCTTAACGCAAGGCAGATTAATAGGAGTTGTTATGCCGCCTATATAAGGCGGAGTGCTTATAAAGGGCTTAGCTAGAATACTAATTAAACTACCCTATAACGCACTAATAGCTCCTTTGCTATAGATGGGGAGTGGATATATAAGATTGACTAGCTAAGATAAGTCTACTGCTTAAGCAGTGTTCTGCTTTGTGAAGGGTAGGCGTTAGAAGTAGATTATATAATGCTATTCCTGCTAGGTAAGGCGTTATTAGGAGGTTATTATTGGCTTCTAGTTTTAGTTTATAACTTTATGCAAACGCCTCTAAATATTGCACTGTTGGGGCTGTCTAAAAGCTGAGTTGCCTGCTTACCTTATCTTAACCTTAGGCCAGGCTCGTTAGCTGTTAAGGCGACAGGAAGTTGCGTTAAGGTATATAATAGGGCTTAAGTAAAGCCACATAACTAGATAGACATTGCTGTACAAAGCAACGCTTAACTGGCTGCCTTAATATCGCCGTCTCAAAATAATTGGAAGAAAGGGGTTGATGCTAGCCCTTATTATTTAATGTAACCCTCCTGTGGAGGCACAGTAAAGTGGGGTGTAGATAGGGAAGGATTATGCTCCTATTATGGCTGTATTGTAGTGCATTTATGATACTATACTAGTATCCCTAAGTTAGTAAATCGGCTCGACTTTTAAGGTATAGTTGAAGCAGAGCCTACCGTTAGCTCTCCTATTAGCCAAGCAGCAGAGAGGAGCAGGATATAAAAGGCCTCTATATCCTTCGACTAGACCTATATTAAGTATAGTATCCTTTAAGGAAATCCCTTCTTACTTTCTTGTAAAGACATTTGAACTATTAGCTGCCTCATCTCTTTAACAATAAGCGACTTGGACGACTCGGACGCTATAATAGTGGATACTACATTGTATTAGATTAAGGTGCGCTCTAAACATTAAATCCTTTACAGGATACCGCTAATAGAGCTAGGATATACCGCTTACTTCTAATCCTAAGGGCTCCGATAAGGCCGTTAATATAGTAGGGTAGGTATACAATAGTTACTTCCCTATAGTTTTGTCTATTCGCTAGCTTACTAACATAAGTAGAATATCTAGTTAGCACTAGAACGCAAAAGTGATTTAGAGAACGATAAGGCTAATACAGAAGGAACTATAAGGAAATATTTATCCCGCACTAATAAGATAAAGTCGTCTCAATATAGTCCGCTTGGTAACTCCTTTTAATAAAGCTTATTAACCCCTAGCTTACTCTATTAGGGGCGATAGAGAGACTAGGTAAATTAGTTAATTAACTTAACTACAAGCTTAGCTAACTTAAAGGGAAAGTTAGTAGCCTCGAAAATAGCGACCTCTATATTATGCGTTATCTAGGTAAGGTTAACAATCAGATCAACAGCCTAAGAAGTAATTAGGAAGAAATAGAAGATACTATTAGGCGGTTTTAAAACGAAATCCACACTCTTAAGAGAGGTAGTGATGAAACTTTAGATTCTAGAGATGAACGGGTTATAAAGGCTAGAAACAAGACATCTAAGAGAAAAAGGGCATGCTTAGCCTAAGGGTGGAGAAGTCTGCAGAATTAAGGAGGAAATTTATTAGCTTAAATAGTACGCTCTTTAGTTATTATATCGTTTGCTTATTAAAGAAATTTATATATTAGATTTAAGCTAGAACTAGCCCTGCCCTTTATAGCAAGTATTTGCCGCATTTATATGCTTAATTAGCAATAAGCCAGTAGATCTAACTAAGCTTAGTATCTAAAGCGAGTAGAACCACGCTCCTATATTATATATTTAAGTCTGGTCGCTCTCTACTGGCGTCTTCTTTACTAGTGGAGGATAGAATTTGTCCTTAAAATAGAAGTTAGTTCATAGAATAATAGAAGAAAAGGGGGCCTATAAGGGTTTCTAAGTCTAGAGGCTATGAAGGCTAATCTATCCCTTAACCCGCCAGCGTCTATATTAGGTTTAGCTCGTTTCAGGACCAGCTATATAATTATTTATAGGCGCTTATAGGAACAACTCCACCTAGTGCTCTTCAGCCTCGCTGCATAAGAGCCCCGCTGCATTAGAGCCTTACGCATTGCGGAATAAACTAAAACCGATAAGTATAATTAGTCATAGACTAGAAAACGCTGCCACCCACATTTAGGCCATTGTGGCTTAGCATTTAACTACACCCTCTTGTTAATTCTAGTGGTTAGCGTAGCCACGTCTGCACGGCCTTTTTATAGGGGAAGTTTTGGTATTTTTGCAGTTTAAGGGAAAGTTAATAAAACACGCTAACCACCGGAATTAATGAGAGGGTATAAACCCTACAAAGCCTTAGTCTAAGCCACGTTGGGTTGGCTTAACTTTTCCACACCTAATCTTTAATCCTTGTGTTTACTTGCACCTTGCTTCCTCCCTTATACTTTCCTCTCTCGCTATTCCCTTATTTCAAGACGCGCTGGCGTGTATTCGACCTCCCTGCACTTATTTACTTCTCTACCATTATACCATCCTTATATGCTGGTCTCTTTGATCTCCCCTCGCCTGCCTATCTGCCTGCTATGTCGGCCCTCCTAATATAGCTCTTAGCGTACCCGCCTACAATGGCGAATCTCTTTAGATTAGAGATAATAAAAATAAAGCCTATTAGGGAAGGGCTAAATAACTTCCGCAATTTATTTAACTTGGCTTGTTAGGATCTAGATATCTCTAGCTCTTTGGACTCGTTGCACTAGATAGGTAATAAAGGTAATTACTAATATACCCGTTATAAGTTTCTATCTAACGCTTATAGAACTAAAGAATATTTTGCTTAATTTAATACTAGCTCTATAGAGCCTTCCCGCTTCTTGTTTATTACTATTTAATGGCGGCAACAAAAGCCTTCTTGTTAATCTATTAAGACTTAATTTAGCGGTTGGTTCTAACGACTTCGAAATTAAGCGGTTCCTGCCCCTTCTAAATATAATCCTTTGGATTAAACCTAACGAGGTTATCTAGAAAAAGGCGTACGCTACCGTAATAGAGTCTACCCTCCCGCCCTAACCGCTGCCACTCCACATTTAAACCCCGTATCTGCGTAATATAAGTAGCTTCACTAACTCGTCTAAATATAGGAAATACGTGGATTATATTCTAAAGGAGGAGCTGGGCCCCCTTTACATTAGGATTCCTAGCTTATATAAAGCATTCTTTAGGGAAGTGGAAGGTCTTAAGGTAGTAAGCGCCGCCGTTTTCAAGAAATGTAAGGAAGGAGACAATCCACTATACGCCAAGAAGGGCGGTTGGCGTGACTGGCCTAAAGGCACAGAGCAAGATAATATCCTAAAGTGGTTTAATAACCTAATTGAATTATTTTTAGGCTTTATAGAGGAGCACGGGTCCGCCCTAAAGATATAATAAACGCTTGTCGCACATATTAAGCAGCCCTTGCAAGGGTCTATAGCAAAGCGAAAGCTAGATATTGGTTTTGTGGATAATCTAATAGCTAGTGAAAGCTCTTAATGCTATTAGTTATATATACTTGTACTAGGAGAGCTAAAGAGTAATCTAAATACTAATATAGCCTCGCAAGCATGGTTTAATTTAGGAAAATATATAAGAGAAGTCTTTGCCGCTTAGGATACTTGTTGCTTTATCCTAGGCTTTACCCTCTATGGATCTATTATGCGGCTATAGGAGTATAACTAGGTAGGAGGCATTACATTATCACTATTTAATATTAATAAAGACGGACTATAATTTACCTTAGCGATATTGGGATTTCTCTAGATAAATAAGGAGTAGCTTAGGTTTAACCCTACCATTCTAATATTAGACGGCAAGCGATATATTAAGGTCATACGCAATAATTAGATTAAGCGTCTTATCCTTAGCAAACTTATAAAGCGGGGACACTATATTGCCGGTTAAGCAACTACTTACTAGAGGGCATACTGTAAGGGGGATACCTCTAAGATACCCCTTATTATTAAAGACTTGTAGCAGTACCTATAGCGCGTAAAAGAAGGTAAACTGCTACATAAGGTAACAAAGAAAGGAGTAGTTAATATAGCCAGGTACTATCACCACGAGACAGTTTATATAGGCGGTAAGGAAAATAACATTTGCAATAATATCCGCAAGGGGCTAGATATTATAAGAGCGACAAACTATAAGCTAGAAGACTTAATAATGCCTCTAAGACCAGCTAGAGTGAAAATAAGTATAAGAAAAGGCCGAAGTTCTAGCAGAAAGAGGTTGTCCAGCTATACTAACGCCCTATTACCGCCCAGCAAGCGCATGTGTTTGGGCTCTCCGCCTAAAGGTAAAAGGCGCCCTGTAACCCTAAGTCGAGTATATTAACGCGTTATTACTAGGGACTACAGAAAGCCTCTTTACGAGGCAAGCTCTCGGGCTACAATACTTACTACACTAGAGGGTGGTATTAAAGGATACAAGTCTTTATATACGCGGGCTAGTATTATCTAATATAACATTTTAATAGGCAACCTTATAATAAACAAGGAAGATAACAATCCTTTTTAGCTAGTATTCTTAATCGACTTTAATCTTGCGATTAAGGAGTAGTAGGAAGGACCTTTAGGAGCACGGGGCAAGACTAGCATAAGAGTATTTATAGTAATTAGAGTACTCCTAGGCGAGATATACTTAGCTTAGCATAATTTTAAGTCATTCTTTTAGGTGCTATTCTAGATATATATTTACTATAATGGACCTAATAAAAAAGGCAACGTTGTTAACAGGTTTAATAAGTGGAATTCTATAGATATAGAAGAGCTAGCTAAGATAAAGAAAGGAGAAGTAAATAATAAAGGGGATTTTCTTAAGACTATAGGTAATTACTTTTCACTATACTATTAGCCACTAATCCCTTGGGTTAATAGATTGTGGAAGGTAGTATTTCTAAGTAGTAGGAGGCGAAAGGGAAAGGATAAAAAACTTCCTTCTTAAATAAAGGAGGTGCTTTGGGAAGTAAGGAAGGATCTAGAGGTACTAATAGAGTAAATAAAATAATATTTTATCACTCTTCCACCGCATAAGTAAAGTTTTGCGGAGATTTGGGCGGCTAAGGCTAGGTAGCAGCCTTGGTCAAAACGTATATAAAACAGCGTAGGGCGAGTTGCCGGGGCTAAATAAACCTAGGAAAGTAGATAACCTAATCTTCCGCCAAATTATTAAGTCCCTATACCCCACTATTCTGTATGGGCTTTATATTTCTACAAAACACGTAATCCACTCCTTAGCCTATTAGAAGCAGCCTTATACCGCCTAAGTAGAGGCTATAGAAGAATTAATCCCCTACTCTAACTAATCCCCTACTTGAACAAGTCCCCTGCTTGAATAAATCCCCTATAGGAGCCAATGCCTACGTGTTTCGCCGCCCTATAGGAACCAGTCCCCTATTTTAATAAATCCCCTATGGGATCTAGTCCCCTACTCCAACGAATCCCCTATGCTAATAAATCCCCTATAGGATCCAGTCCCCTACTCTAATAAATCCCCTGCGCTAACAAATCCCCTATGCTAATAAATCCCCTGCTTTAATAAATCCCCTACTCTAACAAATCCCTTACTCCAACAAATCCCCTATAGGTGCCAATACCCACGTATTCTGCCGCCCTATAGAAACTAATCCCCTGCGGCTTACATTCCCGTACGGCTTTTACTCCCCTATAGGAGCTATTAGCCACGTCTACTACTTCCCTACGGGAACTAATCCCCTGCGGCTCCCGTTCTTATATCCTAAACTAAAATTATTATCTAGTATATAGTAACCGTATCTTCTACTACCCTATAAGAACTATACCCTATAGCTTCTACTCTTGTACGGCTTTTACTCCCCTATAGGAACTAAGGGCGATTTTTTTTACTCCCCTACGAAAACTAATCTCCTATAGCTTGCTGTTCTCTATAGGGATTAATCCCCGCTTTCTTTATTACCTTATAGCTTTTAATTCCTTATGGGAACTAATGCTTATATCTTCCACTCCCCTATAGGAACCAATGCCCTATAGCTTCCGTTCTCCTGTTCTTAGATCTATAAGCGATTTGCCTACGCTATAGCCTACCGCATGGGCCTTGTTGTTACAAGAGTAAGCAAGTAATTTTAAGAAAGTAATAAGCAATAATGCCACCAGCTAAAATATCTACAAGACGTATTTGCTAATGCTATATCTATATAAGTAAATCTATATATATAAGTGTAAATTCTCGATTGATCTAATACCTTTAAGGTTAGCTTCAAAATCTTGATTTAACGTAATAGCCTTGCTTAAATGCTTATATGCAAGTTTCTCTCCCTTGTATTTAGCTAAGGCGTAACTAATTTATATAGCGTTCTTGATCTGATGTAGTACGTTAGCGCCAGGCTTAAAACTTCTATTTAAATATTGCCTTACCTGTCTTCCGTTTAATTAATGGTCTAAAAGCCGATCCATATCCCTTCTAGAGATATTAGCAGCAGCATTGGCTTGCTTTAGGAAGGTCTTCTATACTTGCTCTCTTGCCGGTTTCTTTAGCTTATTATATCTAAGTGTAAGATATATTCTGCTCTGTATAGCTATATTAAATACGGTAATCCTGTTTGTTATAAGAAACATAATGCCTTAGAAATACTCTATCTATTATAGGAAGATAGATACTAGGCTGTTATATTAAATATTATCTAAAGTTCTTTTTGCAAGAAAGATATTGGCCTTGTCTAAAAGAATAATAGCGCTTTAGTAGTAAACGTTTTTAACTATTAGAGCCAGGTTTTGTTTTAAATAGGCTGGATCCGTATTAAGGTCTCCCATATAAGCCTTCTTATAGTTAGACTGGTATATAAATATACTTATAAAGGGGAATAAACTATATAGAGGGGTCTCCTCTAAGATTTGGTAAGTGCTTTAGCTGTCAATGTCTTTCCCACCCCAGGTGGGCCACTAAAACGGTTAGCCTTTAAAACAGCCAATATCTTGCCAAAAAACTTACTGTAGTAAGAAGACTAGGCCTTTCCCCTTCCCTTTAATTATATTATTAAACTTTGATTTCCCGGACCTAGACTAGTAGCTCTTTATAAGCCCTTAAAGCACTATTTTCTTGTCCTCCTTAATTGCGAGTGACTTGAATACTAAGGCATTCCATTTAATGTCCTTGATATTGGCGATGGCAAATTTACCTATTGGTGCTTGTATTAGTACATATAATTCGCTGGCTTTAGAAAAAAAGTGTGTAGAAAGCCTAACCCTATTTTTTATCTACCAAACTAAAGGCTAGGGCTGTTGGTGGATAGATTAGGTGCTTATTGTCTTCTATCTTCTTAGGAACTAAACCCTAATTCTTCACATTACCTTGCCAATTGGTCCCTTAATTAATTACGCTTATTCCGTATATATCTATAGCGATTAGCTGCTTGCCATAGTTAGGATTCTGACGATAAAATGCTATCACGTCTACTATAATGTGGCCGCTTGTAGAAAATCTTAACGGGCCATCTTTAGTCCAGAAAAACGCGATCCCTTTATATTTATAGTGGTTAATGCCTCTTAAAGACACAAACTTCCAGCCATTGCTAATAAGATCCTGCTTTATCTCAGCTTGTCTCTTATAACGCTCCAGCGGAAATACCTTAAGAGATGTAATTTTTATAGTTAAACGGAATTCTGGAATAGAGAGGGTGGTTTTTACCTCGCTAAACGCCTTTCTGTTATAGCCGAAATAGTAACAGTCAAGTTTGAAGCTCTTTTTGCTAAAAAGTAAGGTTTTAAAGTTGCCTAAATTATATATAAGGCATCTTGGTTAATCCGAGCCTTTGCAAATTATAAGGACGTACATATTTGGTTTAAATAAGGCCCAAAGGAGATCGAAGTTAATTTCGCCATAGTCCAGAAGCGGCAGGAGACTATTAGTTATAGGCGTAAAATGGTCTTTAAGGAATCTTAGTAACCCCTAAAGGTGCTTAGCGCCAATTAAGTTAGGAGAAAAACTTTCCTAGTGTGTTTTTAACTGGGGTAGGAAATTAAATATAATGTTTATAGGTATCTAGAAGTTAAATTAGTATAAGCTACATCTATAAAAAGGTCTGCTTACTATAGGCTTATCTTCCCAAAGGGAGATAGCTTATACGCCGTTTAGCACCACCTATAAGGCGTCTCTCACTTCTTTTAAATTTATGCTTAGGTATATGCTGTAGTCTTTCTTGTCCTTTTCTAGCTTAAAGTTAGTATTTAAGTTAATATATTTAAAGGCACCTAAGAGACAGACCAAATTTCTTCCAAAGGACATAAATATACTGATTATATATATTACGCTCACTTAACGTATCCGGCGAAGTCTCTATGGTCTTATACTAGCAACTTTGTTTGTCCCAGCTGTAGTAGACACTGCATTAGCGTATTTCCAAGTGTGTCTTAGGGATTTTATAAGCATATATCTTATTTAACACCTTAACCTCAACTTTGGAACCTCTTACTTCGCGTATCTCTTTAACCCCTAAACTCGTAGGGGAAGGAGGAGGTAGAGGTAGAGGAGGTAGAGGAGGTTGGATTGTTTGGACTATCTTTAACAAGGCTGCAAGCTTTTCAACTATAAGATGCTGCGCTGACTGCCCATAATATAGGTGCGTTTGGCTTGGGCTACTAGGGGGGGTATTTATGCTATTGCAAGGTAAAGGCGCTGGCGTAACAGGGTTAGATGCGACTGGCATTGTTGCTCTATAAAGCTTTAGTAACGTGACACTGATCTAAAGAAGGAGCTAGATAGTATTGTTTTTTAGACCAGATCCGCCCTTTTCTTATACAATATAAGCTGTGCTATAGGTGTATCTACACCCCTCTTCTAGTAATAGGCTACCCTCCCCAATTAATCCTAGCAGGCTTTAGTTGAGACACGTTAATATTATCTCCGTCATGGTAAATAAAGCCATGGTATACGTGCTTGCCGTACCTATAGAAATAGTCCCCTGGCTTACATACGGGATTTTAACTCTGGCACTAGAGCGAGCTTAAAAAAAGACATCGCCTAAAGTATGGAAGTGCTCTAATTGACATATAGGAGATAGGCAATATCTCAGGTCGAATTAAAGATATAAGTGCAGAATTGGTGCCAGCAATGCTGGCCAGATTATAGCAAGCAATCCAGCTGTGCATCGTTTAGTGGCATATAATTGGGTTAACTGGTCTCGTCTTATCTCGTCTCATCTCGTCTCTTCTCTTTTCTTCTCTTCTCTTCTCTTTCTTCCCGTCTCTTCTCGTCTCGCTCTTTCTTGCCCTGGCTCTCTTTATCCTTCTTTTCATTCTTAGTTAAACTTCCAATGGCGTTAAATAACTGGTTTTACGAGCTTCTTAAGGAAAAAAGAAAGACGTTCGACGCTAATACGCATCCATTACCCTCCCATCAGAACGACGCGTTCAAATCTTGCCTCGAGGTGCTGCGAGAAAACGCGACATCCTTGGGGAAACGTTCAAAGGCGTGACAAAGTGTGAGGCTACGTATACGCACTCTATTGACAGACATTTTCATCGGCTTAGGTCCTGAAGTATTCCTCCTATATACTTTAGCAGCGCCTATCTTGAGGCTGGCAATGGTATTGGTAAAAAACCTCCTCCAAGAGCTTTAAGAATGGTGGGAGAATCGCCCCCACCCCCGCGGTCTTGCAGTTGCTGCTAGTACACTTTACAAGGCCAATTTAATTAGCACGTTAATTTCTTTACCTACAAAACGTCTATCTTTAGAGGTAGATCCCTTTACTGGTATAAAAGAGCCTTGTATTTTAAATGAATTATTAATAAATATTATTAGAGGAACCCCTAATATTAGCCTAAAACTCTTAGTTATTAAAGAGGCATTCTAAAGCTCTAATCCCTTAGGACGCTAATCAAACACTTAGTATATAAGTCTTAGGTGCTTGTTAATTGGTTACTTATATATTTTAGAGCCAGATTTGTTGTAAAAGGAAAGTATAATCTTATCTAATAATCCCAAAACTAACGGTTGGATACCTTGTTCCCTAAATTTAATGCATTAATGCTTATCTAAGATAGACGCCTCTCCTAAGAGTCCTCTAAGCGCCATTATGCTAGCGTATTATTAAGTTATAGATAAACCATTATTAAAGCGTCCCCGGTTGGAATTATAGCAGACTTTAGGTCTATAAAATGACCTTTAATAAGATGTTATATCTATGGTTAATATTAAATAGGAAATCCAATATTGCTAGGGGAGGGCTAGTACTTTTCTTTCTTATTTACAAGGCACTATATAATTAAAAATCTCCCTAAGCTATTTCGCACTGGGATGCAGACGAGCAATTTATGGAGAAAGGAAAAGGAGAGAGGAGGACTAGCGGTTACGAATTGCCTATCTATATACCTGCCAAAAAAGAAAAATAAGGACGCTCTCTTTATAGTTAAAATCGGCTACTAAGATAGATTTAATATCTCTAATTTATTCGGTCTAGGGGACCCAGGTATTCTTCTATAAGGAAACTATAGAAAAAGCTAGAGATTAACTCTTATCCACAAATAAATGGCATATATTGCTCCGGATTACTATTTATTACTACCTCTTTTTAAACTTAATCTTTACCTTTATTATGTAATATTTATACCTAGTAAGAACCTCTCTCACTACTTATCCATTTTCTATGCCTAATTCTTCAACCCACTTCCCTTCGCCGTCTTGAATATTGTATAATATGCCTTTAAATGTTATAGTTATGTCCTCCGTTATCTCGAATTTACAAGCTCTAATCTCCTCCTATTCCCCACTAAGCGCCTTATCCCTGGCCTTAGCGGACATAATCTATATAGCTAGAAGTGCGACCGCGCAAGTCGGCGGAACTAGTAGCTATAAAGAAGAGGTGTTCTATAGACGTGAAATATTAAGTAAATATTATTTTTTGCAAAGCGTTTTTAATCACGGATAGCCGTCTAAGGAGAAATAGCGGCTGATTTAGGAATTTGTTTTAGAATAAAAGGCTATAAAGTACATACGCATTAAAGCACAACTATTATAGAAGATGTAAGTAATTAGGTATATACTGCGTAGAATAGCTAAGCTAATATTTACCTTAATGGCAAGAATAGAATTGCTGGATAACTGCAAGAGGCAGAATATAAGAAATATAAAAAGAGGTAGATCGTAGGCTTAAACGGAGAGCAGCTTTGCGGAACTGCGCTATAAATAATTAGCGAAGTAGGGTTAAAGGAAATTTATAAGGGAAAATAGAGGTGTTACTGCAGTTAATAGGTTTATAGCTGCTTAGTTATTAGTGCCCAATAGAAAGGCTTATATAAAAGAATTGCTAAGCGGCTACCTCTTGGGGTAAGCTGCGGCCGGATTTACCCTACCCCACTATTAAAGCTTTCTAGCGCAGAATATTACGTATATAATTAGGCGACCAGCCAAATAACAGGTAAGGCGTCCACTATGATGCGCATTTAGCTGTGCATTGGAGTCACTAGATATATATAGCCCCTCTATTAACTAAAATATTTTACAAGGATTGGATTCTCGTGGCTTATTCTTATTTATAAGGCAAATTAACTGCACCTAGTTTATGCGCCTTTACATTATATATATAAGTTAATTAATTATTAACGCCTAACTTCATATTATTTGGACTGCCGCTCAGTTTTAACTATATTATGTAATTTAAATTAGCTGGCTAAGTCATAAACGTAGTTTCAGCCTTGCATTCTCTATTATTCGTGGCGTTATAAGTGGTAATAAGTGGCTCTTGCTTACCGCCCTCGAAAAAGTGATACTCTTGCGGACCTTTTTATATAACCTTTTGTAACAGGAAATGCGCCATAAATAGATTAAGCTAGAAATGGAATATATAACAAGAAATAGACCTCCAAGCCAAAAGAAGGGCATTACTATTATTACCGTCTCTTCTGCCTAGCAGGCCGGCCCCTTTTCTTCTACATAGTAGGCCGGGCCTTTAATTTCAAACAGTAGTATAGGTTTAGTGTATCTGCTATAAAGACTAATCTCGTCCGAGAATAGCGTCTAAGGACCTTAACTAGTAAAAGAACCACCACTAACTAAAATATAAGAATACGCCCAAGCTACTAGCCCCTTCTATTCTATACGGCAACTCTGCCCTTTACTTTCGCAACTTTAGAAAAGAGTGCACCTGTGATAATCTAGCTTTGGCTTACCGAACGCGTCTTTAGTAAAACTTAAGGATATTTTTGAAGTTTAAAAGCCCGTTTTTATGGACCTAGGTAGGCTTCTAAGCCACCTTATATTTGCGCCCTAACTTAGTCATTCTTTCCCCTAGAATATCGTCGATCTCCCATTTATTATCCAAGCTCATTTTATTAATTTTATCTTTTTTAGTCTGGGTATAACGCTTTATAGCAAGCTCTGGGTTTAAAACGTTGCTCCAATTATTGGTAACGCCACCGCTATTACCGTCCTTGTCCTTGTTATAAGTACGATTACTAGCCTCGTTATGCGGCGGTTTAATGCTATAGAGAAGGGTAGGCTCCTAAAGCAAAGGGCTGGTAGGCTGTAGAGTGGATACTTACTGGTTAACTTATGGGTATTAAGAGTTGAGGTCAAGGATAGGAGGGATAGGGGGGCTAGAAGACAAGTCTTTGTAATAGGTAGGTGGCCTTTATTGCTTCTAAGGACGTAGACTATTACTATTCTTACTATCCTCGCCACCCCCACTACTCTCTTTAGTAGGGTTGTTAGAATTATAATTGGTAACGTCGTCCTATTTAAGCTAATTAAGCTTCCGCTTCTTTGGTATTAAGGATAATTCGCCTCCTATATTCCCTTTCTTATAATTACCCTCTTCCATAATAAGCGGATTGTCTGTGTCATAGTTATTAGGTTATAGTGATAATATTTTTAATATCCGTAACTTACCAATATTATCCGCATTATTGGCTATTAAGGAGTCTTAGTTAGTCACTATATAGGTCTCCAACTTCTATATAGCCTGGGGGATAGTTGCAATATCATTAATTCCCTTAGCTAGGCTATTTATTTCATTAACGTCTTCTACCATGGGTTTGAGATAGTTATATAAAGATATGCTAAAGAGGTCTTCCAGCTCCTCTAAAGAAGGTAGTTCCTTATCCTTATTATCCTTATTACTGCGGTTATTTCCGTCACCTAATAATTGTTAAGCAAGGCCGTTATATAGGGGGGGGAAGTATATACTTAACTTATAAGGTGCTAGCTAATCGCCGACTTTATTAGCTTTATTACTGGTATTACTAGCTCTGTTGCCTTTAACTTTAGGTTCCAAGTCTAGGTCGGCTATATTATCTTTAATAAATATTGGATTCGCTGCTGGCCATTAGACATATTTATAGTTATTAGGAAAAGAGGGAGGGAATAATTACTAAATTACCTTAATTGCTTCCTCTAGCGTCTTGGCTGTTACTTTTATTCTTGTAAATATCTTTATACTTGTCAAATGCCTTAGGATCTACGGGTGCTATATTAGGTGGAATGTTTAAAAAAGGCAATATAGAATAACCTGCCTGAGCGCAACCAGCCTAAATATTTCACAGGATTATCTCTTGGAGGAAAGCGAGGTACTCTCCCCTTTTTTATCCTCCTCTTTTTAGGTGTGTTGCTTATATTTGCCTTAGAAGCCGTAATTACATAATACTAAGAAGCCTTTGGTTTTTTAAGGGGTATAGTATAGAAATTAATATTTTTAAGTGAAATTCCTAAATGAAAACAAAGGGGTTAAGAAGATGCTACTATTGCTACCGCTATTATTATTAGAATTGTTATTGCCTTGTCTTTCCAATAGCCCTAAAGAATGGGTTACGCTAGGCTTTTAAGTCCACGCCAGTCCCCTCTTCGCCACTAGCTTATATCCGCAGCATCTACACCAAAATAACCCTATTAGCTTAGTAGCGAATCAAAACATATAATCTACGCTCTATTGGCAATTACCGTTCGTAACATATAAAGGTTTATATAGGCTTAAACTCTATTATAAGATTAACGCCTATTAGGAAACTGCAATTAAGACCTAACTAACTAAGCTAGCATATTTAGCCTCTGATAGGGGCGTCGCACCAAGCCTCCTTATTAAGGAGGTTGGTGGCGAAGTGCCTTCTCTACCCTTATTCCTTAGAGTTAGGGCTAGCGCTAATATATCCGTTTTCCAACCTAATCATACTAGTAAACTGGATCTTTTATACTAGATCCTCTGCGAGACCATAGTTCCTAGGGTTAGACAGGTAGGGAGCGTGCTATAATTCTACTATAAGCACTAAAAGACACTCTAAGTAATAAGGGCATCCTTGAATCTCTCCCCTAAATCTAAGAAACTTCCTTAGTTATACTCTACGGAGCTTATAGCCGCTACTTAACCTCTAAAATATGCGCAAAAGCCTCACTTTTACCCTTGCCCATAGCCGGATGTTACAAACAACGTAAGGGGGCAGATAGCGCAAGTAGATTAGGCGATTACGCCTATATCTATCTCCCTACGCCCTTTTAGCTAATGCAGCCACCGTATAAAGTCCGTCTCCATTAGGAAATCAAATGCGCGAATTTTTCTCTAGTATTTGTTAGCTAAGAGCAAGATTATAACACTAGCTCTACTAGAAGCCAGGCTATGCTACTAGATAGGCTATTTACCCCTAGATTCCGCCTTGCAAGTCTTAGGTCTATATAAAGGATATTTCTATATAACCTATACCTCCTTAGCTAAATAGGGGGCTGGATTAGACTAAAGCCTAGTAGCTTCTCCAATTGCAATACAATCCTCTAATTATTAGGGAAGAATAAGGTCTAGGCCTAGGTTAAAAAGGCGCTAAGGAGGATAAGGGCTTCCAGCTTCTAGTGGCGCAGCTTCGACTAAGCTAAGTAACTGGCATTAGCCTATAGTTTCGCTAAGGACCTACTTCGGCGTCCAGCTTCGCCTTTATTATGACGCTGCAATGCGACACTGCCTAACGCGTCCTACAGCTCGCAGTAGCTGTAACCCGTGTAATCTATTGCTAGGCGGTTCTCCGTACAGCCTTATAGCTATTTATAGCTGTTCCGACAGGGATTAAGTCGCATATTGTAGTCACGCCCAAGACACTGCTAGAGGCGGAGGTAAAGAAGAGGATAAACGGAAATGTCATTCCAGTGCACTAATTGGTAGGGGACGTGGGCAGAAGGAGAGGAGAGAGGAAAGGAGAGAGAAAAGAAGAAAGGAGGAATACGGTAGGACTAAAGCATGCGTTAACACTAGGAGAGAGTATAAATATATCCTATAGAAAGGGTCAAAGAGTTGCAGCGCTGGGTAATCGTTAGTATAAAACATGCGGAAATTGGGGAAGGCGGGCAGAGCACCTATATAGACGCTAAGGGGATAGAAAATGCCTTACGGCTAACAGCTAGAGTCTGAGGTGGCACGGTAGCGGGAAAGAAAAGAGGAGATGGAGCATAAGGGCAAAAGCAGCGAGGGAGAAGGCCTTTTATAGTTGAGGTTGAGGTTGGGTCTTGGCCAAACTAGGGTGGGGAAGCGAGCGCGCCTTGCCTATAAAGGAACCTCCATTTCCTAATACGTGGTCTCCATCTTATTTTTTACTATATAAATTAAGTTCGCACTTAACAAGGCTTAACAGTACTATATAAAGATCGATAAGTTAGCAGCCTATATCGCCACAGTCATCCTCCATCCTAGATATAATTGGCAGTATATAAAAGCTCAATAGGAGTATAAGAAGACTTAGATTACGTCTGCCCGTAAATTAGTTAAACGTCTATAGCTTATAGACTATAAGCAACAGCCTATCTTAGAAGCTCTATCCCTAGAGAAGAAGAAGCCTAGGCGTAAGCTTAATATCATAGAGGCCTATAGAATAAAAGGTCTTTAGAAGAGCGGCTATTAACGTTATTTTGCTACCGTGTAGGATAAATATAATCGCTATTGTATACAGAATTAAGTTAAAGATTGCGAGACCCTAATTAAGTGGTAGAGAACTATTGGCCGTAAATAATACCCACACCTTGCTTAAATGGCTATTAATCTCCTATTAATTCCAGCTATAAGTAATAAGCCAGAATGTATCTTTAGCCGTCTTAGCTAGATAGTTATAAAACACCGCAACCACCTTAAGCAGAGTACGATCTAGGCAACTTTATATCTCTACTCCTGGGACAAGAATAAGATTATTGATTTAAGACTTAATATAACTCTACTTAAGCCTATAAAGTTAACTTCTCCAGAGTCAATTAGGTCTAAGAGGCGGAGGTTATTAATTTAAGTAATCCTCGCGAGTGCCACTAAGGCACTAGTGGTAAGCGAGCTAATAGCGATTTTCTATACCGGGCATAGAAAATCCTAATTAGTTAGTAGAAGCTAGGGTCCGTAGATTGCAGTAAAACTTAGTAGATAGTTACGGTGGAACTTAGTGGACACTTAGTGGATAGTTGCGGTAGAACTTAGTAGACAGTTGCGGTGGAACTTAGTGGACAGTTACGGTGGAACTTGGTAAACAGTTACGGTGGAACTTAGTAGACAGTTGCGGTGGAACTTAGTGGACAGTTACGGTGGAACTTAGTGGACAGTTGCGGTGGAACTTAGTAGATAGTTGTGGTGGAACTTAGTAGATAGTGGAACTCAGTGGACAGTTATAGTGGAACTTGGTGGACAGCTGCGGTAGAGCTTAGTAAATAGCTATAGTTATATAACTTAAAGATTATAATAAAAACCATACTAGGCCGTTATATAACGTAAATAGCGAAAATCGCCAGAATTAGCTTAATATACGGCAAAATTAAAGCCTAGGCCCCAGGCAATCTATTAAGAATGGATAAAGTTTGGATCTTAATCCAGATCCGATGGATTTAATGGATTTGGATTTGGATCTAGATCCAATCCATCCATCTCTTATATTGGAGAAGAGAGATAGCAAAGATTAAATAGATTAATGGAGGTAGTAACCCTATAAATGCTATAATAAAATTAAAGCCTTACTAGGTGTTAAAGGACCTAATTAATCTAAATATAATTAAGTTATAGGTCACTAAGTAGGTAGAGAAAGGAGAAGACATTAAAGCAGGAATAGAGAGTATAAAGATATAAGACTAGCCGCTAAGGCGCTAGTACTAAGCAAGCTAATAGCGATTTTCCATCCCGGGGATAAAAAATCGTAATTAGTCACTCCAGCGACATAGTAGAATTTAGCAGAATTTAGTGGAATATAGCAGAATTTAGCAGAATTTAGCAGATCTTAATGGAATCTAGCAGAATTTGGCAGAATTTAGCAGGAAACGCTCTTAAGCACCATTATAAAACTAAATGCCCCTAGTGTCTAAACAAGGTTCCGCAATGCGGTTATACATAATTACGTGAGCTAAGCGAGCTTAGGAAATCCACCAAATTCCACCTATAGAATAGGAGAATTAATTAAGCATTAATCAAAAATCAGTTACCACCTATACTATTGCAATAGCATTACGTATTACCGGAAGTGATACCGATATCTATAAAGAGTATTACTAATATAGAGGCCATTTTTTCTAGCTTACCATCGGATATATCGTCGGTCCCCTTATTTACCCCTTTTATATATACCATTTATATATAATAGTAAGTGCCGAATATCTTTATAGTCTAAGGGTTTATCCCATGCGCCGTCAAGAAAGGTCTAGTAGTAAGCAAACCAACCAAATCGTCTAGATTTAACGTAGTCTTAGCAAAACAAAGCCGAAGACTTAATTAATTAATCGCGACACTAACTCGTGATAATAAAGTTCAAAATTGATCTATACTTGACTCTACGGTCCTTTAATTCAATCAAAGTATTCCTGCATATTTGTGACCCATTATAGTGATAAAATCTAGGTGAGAAGCTATAGATTATGTGGTAGAGACATTTGTTTGAATTTTTAGTGCTCGCGCACGGGCCATATTCGCTAGTGGACCTTGACGGCGCATGGGATAAAGGCTAGTTTTTAAATTTGTAGCCATATAGGAGAGCGCTTAGGGAATTATATAAAAAAGAGGTACCTTTTACTAGCCTTATAGGCCTAATAGTCGACCGGTAAGTGCTTCTCTAAGTGATAACGCGATAAAATTGTGTAAAGGAACGTGGCTAAAAATTTGGTAGATGCGGTGTAATAAGTACGATGAAAGAGCAAAAATAAGTTGGTGCCTAATATAAAGCCGCCAGGCTATTCCATTTTTAGAAAGTGGGGGCAATGCAGTACCCCGCCACACTTCACGCTATTATATCATCAGCAGCCCATTGGTACGTCATGTTAAAATTAATCGCGGTAGATTATAAGGTGAAATCTACCCTCACACAAAGGTTTTTCCGGATTTGACTTTGAGTTACACCGGGGTGCAATGTGAGCTATGAGTAAGCAGCTTGAGCTGTGGCTGAGCACTCCTGAGCTTGCCCTGAGTCAACGTGAGCCAGCATGATCGTGCTTAATTTAAGCCTGAGCTCCTCTGATTGTGCCTGATTTCATCCTTAAGCAGCATGAAGAGGGGCTGAAATTGGGCTCCGATTGGACAGCCTACGCATCGCGTTGAGGCTGAGCGTCAGAGAACGCCCAAAAGCATACTTCCAGATCAGCCATCGTCGACATTTCTTTAAGCTTGAATACGTGCATGGAGTGGCCCAAAAACGTAATCAATACGTCGAACGAAGCAGAGAGCCGCTGGCCGTGGACAGACGAACGTAGCGGCTGACCGCCAACCTGGGAACAGACGAACAAAGCGGCCAGCGGCCAGCCACCTACGGAGGACAGACGAGCTAGGCGGACGGCCGCCACCAGGGTCCTAAAATTGGGTCAAATCTTGGCTGGGAGAGACCGATTTCAGGACCTTAAAAGTTGACAGACACAGGTTGCAATAAGTAACCTAAAAACCTAGAGGGATGAAAAATCATCGAAGACAGTTACTTCACGCTTTCGAGAGGATAATCTTGAAATTAAGACACTTCTTATTAGTCGCGCAGACTTAATGTTTTCTAGTAGTATACAGAATATTAATTTCAAAGGGCTTAAACGGGATCACCAGTGAGGCTAAGGATATCTTATAATTTCGTGTGCAAAGGCCGCTGAAAGGGTGAGGCGCAGCCCAGTATTTCTGGCAGCCGGGTATCAAAATCTGTAGCAGGTTATCTAGTTACTACTCTTTGTTATCTCAGTAAGCGACTCAGGCGGCAAACGAGATAAATCTCGCTAGTACTTAACTAGTATAGCTTTATAGAAAAACCCTACTAGCTTTATTAAACCCCTGCTAGCGTTATATAACCCCTGTACTTGGAAGCGCGGTCTTGTTTGCTGTCTGAGGGCCTTTGGTGCGAAAATGTATAAAGGTCTACTCATTGATTAAACGCGACACTGCTAAAGAGCAATATATCTCCACTAATTAACTAGTTAACCACTTTAAAAGGTAATCGATTATATTTTAAGGGTTACTTTATTTATCTATATACTTATTTATGCATTTTAGCTAATATAAAGTTCTAAAATTACAGGTCGAAATTTTTTTGCGAGTCTTGTTAGGTCTACTCGCGAATCCTCCCTGAAACGCATCTTCGCGATTTTACGACCGATCGCCTATGTCTAACTTTTTATATAATAAAGCTACAATATTACCACAACATAG
>Ga0307507_10000378_pt1 | contig 91582 bp, 47 predicted proteins | sample 7_EM_MG_FD_207223 | JGI IMG/M metagenome (GOLD analysis project Ga0307507, IMG submission 207223) | Populus trichocarpa ectomycorrhiza microbial communities from riparian zone in the Pacific Northwest, United States - 7_EM | ecosystem: Host-associated > Plants > Roots > Unclassified | place...
GACTAGTAATATTTCTTTCTGGCCTATAAATCCTTAAATAAATTAAATAATCTATTCTAGGAAGCCCTTTGCCCTAAGGATGTATAGGAGACGCTTATAGGGTATATTATCGTAGGCGCCGCTAATATCTAGGCTAAGTATTAATACTATAAAGTCCTTTCGCATAGCCCATACAGTTTTAATGGTAGCAGCAAGTAGTGTAAGTGCTAATAGCGTTAAGCGATTCTTTCTTGCCCCTATTTAGCTTTGTGGTAGTAGGGCGTGTTCCTCTACCATATTTACTATATGGTCCGCTATAACCTTTTCTAAGATCTTGCTTAGGGTGTTTTCTAAAGCAATAGGGCGGTAGCTTCTTAGGATTAAGTAGTCTGCTTTACCTTCTTTTTATAAGACGACCGTCGTTATAGATCTTCTAAGTCGTGGGTAGTAGCCTATTACAAAGCATACTCTGGCTACGTCTGCAAGCTAAGGTGCTATAAGTGGTCCATAGGTCTTTAGGGCTTTGTTTAGGATCCCATCTAGTCCTAGTGCTATGTTATTTAAGAGGCAGCTAATAGTTTTAGCCATTTCTTTAGTTGTCATGTCGCTGTTAACCCTTAGGCGAGTTACTGGTGTTTTACTAGTAATATCGCTAAGGTCTACTAGAGCCAGTTAAGGGAAAAATCTTTTTATAAGGATCTTTACCTTCTTATTATTATTGCTTATAGCCTATAGTTCGCCTGCTCTTTATAAAGGTAGTAGGTATAGATCTTCTACTAAGCGTCCCGCCTTTTTTTTTACCCATTTCGCTATAGTCCAAAGGCCCTTATTATAGGGGAGACTTAGGTTAGTAGTGTATTTATTTATAAACCGTCTCCAGTTATTCCTTACTTCTTTTCTTAGGGTATTCTTTAGCTGGTTTTTTATGTCTTTATATCGTCTCTCGTCCTCAGAATTGTGGCTACTTATATATTTCCTCCTTACTCGTCGTTAGCCGGCTATAAGGGCCGCGCACTATGCGGACCATACGTGTCACGTATAGGGGCCCGGTTTTGAAATCAGGCAGTGCTCTTTTAGCCCGCTTTTAATTACTACCTAGATCCTTTCTAGTCTTTAATCAATTTCCTTAGGGGTAGCCAATAAGCCTCGCTTATTTGGTATTAGGTGGATTTCTTCTAGGTCTTAGAGTTATTATTTAATTATATTAAGGAAGCTATCTACATTAAGCTTCCTTATTGCATATCTTTTGCCATTTGGTTGCGCCTTAATGTCCAGATCTAGTTATATCTGGATAGGGATATAGTCTAAGGTAAGTACCTATTCTTCTTTAGGGGAGCACCTTTTAAGTCTCTGGTATAGGTTTTCGTCTATAATTATAAGGTTAATTATACTTTTAGCGGTGCCCTATTGCCATATAATTGCACCTAGGGGGGTAACTAGCTTAAGGCCCCCATTATCTATAGCTCTTAGTAGGCACTCTGCCTATTAATTAGCAGCAATATAGATGCCCCCCTACTATAGGTGGTAGAGGTTTATATCTCCTAGTAGAATAGACTCCGCGTATTCAGTTTCTAGCAAGCTTATTACAGATATAATATTCTCTATCTGTGCTACCCCTTTAACCCTAGGGTTATAGACATTAATAATTTGTACTAGTCCCCTATATATCTAAATGGTTATAACTGCAATATCTAGGTTAACTGCCTACCATAACTATAAGGCAAGGCTGATATTTTTACTAATCATAAAGCATACGCGTATGGCTGCTTTTGGTTCATACAAAAGCTAGAATCCTTGGGGGCAGTATATTAATTATATATAGGTATTATAATACGGCTCTTATATAGCAAGAATATAGTGTTTCTCTGGGTCTAGACTGTCTAGTAGGGGCCTTGCTAGACGGTGGTTCGTATTGCCGTAGTTATACTATATAATAGTCAAGTGGCGGACCCCTGGCGGGGGTCCTTTGCCTTTTCTTTACTCCTTACTTCTTCCGTTTCCACTTTCTCTAAAATATTCAGAACTTCTATCTCCTGTGTTTACTCCCTAGCCACTACTTATTTTATATAGAGCTTTCTATTCCTGTATCTTATGTTCCTACTAGCCTTTCTAAATCTGAGTCTGTTATTGCCTCTAGTTCTTCCCCCGTTCTCGCCGGTTAGCTATATGCCCCTTATAAGCCAGCTACGTGTATTATATTTGCTGCGTTAAATCTAATTCTTAATTATCCCGGCCTTAAACTTGCTATAGCCGTCCATAGGGGTCTTCCTACTGGGCGTCCTCTCCCTTATGTCCTATATGTCCCTTATATCCCTATTCGGTCTGGTAATGTCACGCGGCGTCGCTTTTAGCCCATTAAGGCTTAGGATGGCTGGCTTAGCCCCCTAGTATTAAAGGTAGGAAATGCTAGGAAGACACCTATATCCCCCTAGCTTATCACCTATTGTTTCCATTTATATAACCTAGCGTGCAGTTATTCCCGCAGCTATTAAGCCCTTTCCTTCCGTCTCCTGTATTCAATGCAGTCTTCTCTCTCCCACGCCTTATGTGTGCTTCGGTAACAGTTCGCGCATTTTATTTGGTCTTGATTTGTACATTGTCTTATATTATAGGGGCCTGCACAGTGGCCGCAGCACACCTATGCTGCGTATGTGGATTGGGTATGTCCCTATTATACGCAGCGATAACATCGTTCCAGGCGTAGTCTGTGGTTGTAGAGCCTTATGTTATATATAAGGCCATTTATAATTATTCCTTTTTGGATAAGGAGTTTTTGCATTCTTAGTGTATATACGCTAACGATAAGGGAGCCATGCGTTCGTCTATTATTTCCCTAGCAAGTCTCTAGCACCCCTTGTGTCCTCTTATTGTTCTTATTATATACTTGGTTTATATTTTCCTATCAAAGCCATTAGATCTGGGTAATTACGAGTCCTGGTATAAAGCGTTCCGTTTGTTTTACTATCTCCTATATAGTTGCTGTATTGTCCGCCTGGCGTCCCCTTTCTACCCTAAGGCTTATAGGAACCGACAGGACTTCAACTAGGTGATCTTCACAAAGCACTTTTATGCCAATACGCTCTCCTAGCCTGTCCCCTACCCTTACGGCCCGTTCCTTTGCCTGTTGGTCCTTTAGGAAACTAAGGTTAATTACTTCTTAAGCTTAGGGTCTTTAAGCAAAGAATAGAAAGTTAGTGTACTAGTAAGCTTAGGTGTCACAGTGCTGCAATAAAGTAGACTAAATAACTACGTTATGCTATAAAGAAGAGAAGAAGGGTAAAAGGGGGTATTATATACAAAGAGTAGGGCCAGCCGCCAAGGCGCTAGTGGTGGGCCAGCCAACAGTAGGAAATAGTATGCGTCAGGTCAGTGCTGTGACATTAGGGCTAATAAAGATATAAGTATATAGGCTAGCTTTTATATACTTAATTTCTATATCTATATCCTTAACGTTAGCATTAAATAATAGCATATTACTACCAATTTAATTAATCTTTTAAACTTGCTTTTTTGCAATCTCATTTAGAGGAAGAAATATTAACAATATAATATTTTATAAAGGATTGAAATTACTTATATAATAAGGCTTTTACCAAAGCCAGTTTATGCAATAAAAATAACATTAATGTGATTATAAATAAGCCTCTAAATATAGGCTACCTTGCTTATTTTTTTCATAGAATTTATTGCTATATAGTAGTAATATAGTACTTTAAATTATATTATCCTGTACTTAAGTTATTATATTAAGCTTCTTTTTATTTTAGATTTTTCTTTAAGCTTTAACTACCTGCATTTTTAGCATATCCTGGCTGGTTAAGCCAATAAAAAGTTAAGATATTTATAGGTCTATCTGCAATAATTAAGACATTTTAAAAAAATTCCCAATTTCTATCTGCGGCAATTGAGGAGTTTCATTATTTACTATTAGTAATTAAGATACTTTGCCACTAAAGTATTACTTTTTAAAGATATTTACTATACTAGTAATATTATTTACTACTTTATTAGCAGCATAAGGACATTTATATACTATATTAGGTATATTTCTAACCTTTAGCCTCCTTATTAAAACCTTTAAGTATTTCTTTAGACTAAATAGCGCTATATAGTTTATTAATAAATATAGAGTTAATAGGGGGGTTATAGGTTAATATTTGGGCAATATAGCTAATAAAGGAGTAATAAAGTAGGTAATAAGGTATAAAATTAATCTAAATAGAATATATTAGCTATTTAAGAATTTATTTATTATAAATATTAATATAGAAGGTCAAACCTTAAAGAGTAGTAATAGTTAATAGCTTTGGCTAAATATTTATTGCTTTAATAGCAATATTTAGGGCAAAATATAGCAGTATCTACCAGGCCATTTGTAATAATTTTAGCAGCATTAAAATTACCTTATAAAATTCTAAAACATAATATTGGCTGATTATTAATAAAGGCATTAGTATATGGTTAATTAATGGCTGAAAATTTAATATAGCGCGCGAGTTTATATAAGAATTATATACAAATTAGCGCGAGGGACTAATAAATTTCCGAACTATATACCAGACAACAATAACAAAAGCTGATTAATCTATTATATAAGCAGCTTATAATTGGTTGATTGTCTAGGACCGAGATAATACTCAGCTATAGCTTAAGCTACTTATAGCTTACGTTACGCCCCTACGTAACTTACGTTTGAAAACAGAAGCAGATTTAATAGACATTAGTTTTCACTAAAGAGTATTCCGCTAAAACTTTAGGAATTTATACTTACTAATATTTCTACTAGGTTAGTAACGTATTCCACTAGTAAGCTAGCACCCCTAGTAAGCTAGCAGCCCCAAAAACCACTAAAAATTAGGAAAATCGCATTTTGATATCTTAACAACGGCTTTATAATAAATTCTAAAATTCTATATCTAGCCTTTTATACCTATTTTAAGACTCCTATTAAGGTTCTAGAATAATAAGCCTAGCCGTTATTAAGATATTGAGTTTTATTAAGTTTTGGCCCCCAATTTTAAGCTAAATTACTATTCCTTTAGAACTACTTAATGGATTACTTCCAAAGTTAGAGTAAGGTCTTAGAATAGGTATAAAAGGTTAGCTATGGAATTTTAGAATTTATTATAAAGCCGTTGTTAAGATATCAAAATGCGATTTTCCTAATTTTTGGTGGTTTTTGGGGCTGCTAGCTTACTGGGGGTGTCAGCTCACTGGTGGAACACGTTACATTTCGACATCTTGACTCAGCAAAAATATCGCTGCACAGGGGGTGCATTATTCGATGTCGGTCAAGGCGCCAAGGCAATAAGGCTTAGATACTTAACTCAAAATAATCAAATCTATATATATTACTCTATTATGCCTCCACATACACCTCCACAGTCACCTACTCGTCGCCGAGAGGCATCTACAGTCTCAAGAAGTCGATTCTTCAATGCATTTGATACAAGAGAGCCTGGAGAGACCGTACAAAACGTCGTCAAACGCCTCAATTTTAACTACTCGAATTTTACCTTCGACCCACGTACCTGCGAAAGATGGCTACGCCTTCGTCGGTCTGTAGGCAGTGCAGCAATTCATAGGCCTGGCAAATCACACAAGAAGCCCTCAAAAATTACGGACCAGCATCTCGATATTCTACTTAATGCCTCACCAGAAATCCGATCTCAACCTCTACCTATACAAATCGAGTTTCACGGCCTTCCTACCAAGAAACGGAACCTACAGCAACAGCTATGGAAGAGACGGAAGGCAAGAAGATACAAGAAGGCCTGGGTTCGCGCGGTGTCAAAGATTAACCAGAAGAAAAGAGTTATTCATTGCAGGCAGTATAAGGACAAGCCTCTTGAATTCTGGCAGGACAAACACTTCTCAGACGAGTCACATATTGATCCTTATCAATTAAGTGCAGAATATATTCTTAGGGAGGAAGGGACACGGCTTTTGCCTAAGAATATGCAAATGGAGCATTTTGCCACCGTAAACCGGCTACATATTGCGACCACAGTCTCCTGGCACCACAAAGGAGAACTGCATTTCTATAACGACGAGCCTCCTTCTGTTCGACCGCAAAAACCCCGGAGATCTCGCTACGTACCAGAGGCTATATATCACCAACAGATTCTTGAATGGCAGGCTTCTTTACCTCCTAAAAAGAGGAGACACAACAACGCGATGACCCAGGCATATTACGTTACTCATCTACTCCCTTTCTACGTGGCAGAGATTCAAGAACATCAGGCCCAGGGCTTGCACTGCCAATTACTACAAGACAACGACCCTTCTCACGGCACTAGATCAGAAGACAACCTAGTACAGCAGTATCTTCGGAATCACCTCATTCAGGTCTTTGACCACCCAGCACAGTCTCCAGATCTTAACCCTATCGAGGGGGTCTGGAATATCCTGAAAGAGCGTGTGAGAAGAAGGTATTTCAACTGGCATACTCTAGAGGAGTTTAAACAGGTTATTTTAGAAGAATGGGACAAAATTACACTAGCAGAAATTAGGGTAAGGATTGTAGAATTACCTGATAGGTATAAAGCTATTGTTGCTAGTAATGGCTTCCCATTTAAGTCAAAGTTATGGTAGATAATTTAATTCATTTGGTGGTTGGTAAGCCTGATTGCCTTAACGCCTTGACCGACATCGAATAATGCACCCCCTGTGCTGGCTCATGCCTGCACCGCCACTGCTCGTGGTCGGCACAGTCCTGCTCAGGTTGTAATTAGCCTCTGATCAAGCTGGCCTCAGGCTGCTTAAGATCTGCTTAGTCTCGGGGTCCTATATTCAGGACCCCTCTAATTTTCATGATATTTAAATACTGTCAACTGTACACGACGTTCTTGGGGTCCCCAGAATTGGGACCCCTAACACCCGGCCTAGTTCCTCCCGGTTTAGATAGCTTTATTAAGTAGTGGCGGTTGGCAGTGCTTTGGTGTCGTGGTCCTCGTTCTCAATCTCCTGATTTGTTAGCTTGGTAGAATGGAGGCTTCTCTACCATAGGTAATTATAGAGGCGGTCTCGCGCCCTTCCCTGTACATATCTCTGCTACACTTCCAGTCCACATATTCAATCTTCTAAATAACAGCTCTGTAACCACTTTAAAAGTCTTTTTTTTATAATTATAGAATAATAAAGAGAAACTCCCAAAAAAAAATTTAACCCAAGCTCGAAAACGAGGTGCCATAGAAAACAGAGAAAATGTTCATAGCGAGCAAGTTCTGCGTAAGCTCCAGCCTTTTCCAAATTTGACATCTTCTCCACTAAAGTGACTGGTTTGAGGTATTGATTCATTCAATGAAATATTTCAACCCAACTAACAAAAGGTCATGACAAACGGGAATAATTCCATTTCTTAGCGAGTGATCCAAAACATATCTGCTTACGTCGTAAGCGAGTTCGTCCAGTTTCTAGTACTTTACCATCTTATTGATGTAGTTTAGTGATACTGCCACTATCAATATTCTAGCAGAGATTAAAATCCTGGACGTTAATTATGTTTCCTTGCTCATCTAGGTTGACGAGCTCTCCATTCATTGCGCCGTGAACATATGCGTCCCCAATTAACTCATAGCATTGACCCTTTGGCCTAAGCACGAAACAGAATGATCCTCCAATAAAGACAGCCACTAAGTCTCCCGGTTTTGTATGGAAAGGGCCTATACCCATATAACCGGTATCCGTGTCAAAGAAGCAGCGGTGGATAGTTGAAGAACCAAGATTAGAGACAAAGCTTCTCATATGCTCAGACGGTGGAGGTTCTTCAGAGTGATCAGCGGAAAACGGCGTATCGGCAAATAGAATTTCGGCCATAGATCCAAATTCTTTAGGAGCTGGCGATATTACTTTTCCAGGGAATACCTTATTGATTTGATCAAGTAGCAAAGTCCTCCAGAAGGTCTCATGCCTATCTATACTGATTCCGTTCCGATAGAGTTTGATAGATCTGAATATATTCTGCCAATACTCATGTCTTTCTACAGGTCTCATCGTCACAGTACTTCGAAATGGCCCCAAAGCATTTGAAATCGTGCCGACAATGATTCCGCGGGTAATTATAACGCTTCCATCGTCATTGAAACGAGGTGTTTCAGATGAAAGGTTGCCCGAAGATCGGTAGAGGCCTTCATCTACCCAAGGTCTCCCTGCGAAAAAGAATCTCTGATGCGCTGGAAGCCAAGTAGGTGAATTTTGAGCCAGGAGCTTTCGATTGCCTTCTAATATCCGAAGATTACGGTCCTCTGAGATGGCAAACTGAACAACATCTTTCAGGATCTGATCAACAGTTTTGGAATAGTCGACGGGAAAATTGCTTTTCCACCGCTCATTCATCCCTAAAAGGGCGTACACTCTATCTCTTGGGTCAGTAGCTTCGAACTCTCTCGTCACCTGCATGAGAGTTGGAAAGCAATCCGCGTTTGCCTTTGGTGCACGATTGCGCCTAGCAAGCCGTAACACATCGAACATTGATGTGCTAGGTGATACCCCATACAGCATTGCACTTCTTAAGGGTTCTCGTAGGCCTAATAAGCTGCCTTCATACGCATTGTAATCGGACTGGAATGCCTCAGGATTTGCACTCATAATTCCAATGTATGACTTTACGATCGTGACAGATTCTCTCCGTATCCAGCGGTTTCCACATCCTATGCGACATCTATCCTTGCGATCTTCTCCATTATCGCCGGAGAAAAACTGCTCCTGGATAATCCAAACCCTTTTCCAGTAAGTTCGTTCAAATAGCCGCCAAAAAGGTTGCCAGTCCTTTTCGTCGGCATTGAATCCCCAGTCAATCAGATCCTGAGGTGAAAGACCTATTCCCGCTGCCGTTTCACGCTTATCATTTTGACATGCTGTGGCCATCTCTTCGATCAAATCCATCGCTGCGTTGCTGTTATCCGCTTCCTCTCCGAGCCACGCAAGGACTCTTTTCGCTGATTTGTAAATTCTCCACATAATCTTCACTTGCTGGCTACGTTCTTGTATATTGCTCTGATCTATAGCGATGGCATCCACCCAGAGCAGACGACGCTTTTGTTCATGCCTTAAATGTTTGAGTGCTACTTCCAGATTTTTGGTAACACCGAAGACCTGTCCATCAAGCAGAATATTCCGGCTTTTGGCCGTACCACCCCAGACGTAAGATAAAGCTTCATATCTTGGATTCTCATCCAAAGAAGCGTGGTGAAGAAGGCATTCGATAATGGAGTTCCATTTCCCGGGGAGAAGCGATAGGAGACGGATTTCTGATTCCCCGTTAAGAGGATGGTATTGGTACGGTTCTTCGAGCCAAGCACGAATGAAGAGGGGATATGGCATGTTGATGACAGCACTGTGTCAGTGCAAGAGAAAACGGATGCAAATTAAGAACACGTTGGGCTGAACCGAAATTCGCAGTAGGCTGAGATTGAGCTTCGATTTCCTGCAACAACCGATTGAAGCGCCTACAATATCTGCAGCCCGTTGCTGCGCCAAGACAGGTATTTGGTGAGGAATGCGACTTTTCGATTTTTCACTCAACGGCAAGCATTGCCGGCCGCAAGAGGGTCCCATTTCTGGGCCCCTTCCAATCAGTGTCAAAATCATGCACTCACCGGAATTGATCAAGCCAGTCACGCTCTGCTCATGGCACAGCCTCGCTCAGCCACTGCGTTTTTCATGTCCAAGAACGGATGCGGAGGTTCAAAAAGGCTCGCATGCATCTCCGGCCGAACCAATTTGATTGGAATGGCGCGACCCCCTTCCCCCAGTAGGAAGTCAAAGTACCGTAGAATCTTACGAAACTCATCGAACGCTAGCAAGGGTGGTTACGGCATCTAGCCATATTTGGAAGGCGGTCAGATTCTACCCATATTAATAAACCGAAGGCCCGTTTCAGGACCGTGTATGCTTCTTACGAACTTCTTTAACCCCCTTATTAAATATATCTTATTAAATGCTTCGAATGCCTCTCTAAGAAATTAGTGGTAATATCCAATATGCTCCGCCCCCGAAGAAGCGCCCTGGGCCAAAACCTATACTATTAGAAGCCCGTCCCTATAAGTAATATAAGCCTATATCCCGTATCCAGCGAAGCTATTCCTGCGAGCGTAAAATATAAGTTCTTCTATTCCTTATTTACTATTAAGTTAAGAATAATTAAAGACATTAAGTATAAGCCGGCCGTACTAATACTAAAACTAAATTGCCTAATGGTACTGTAATAAAGCCTTATGGGAAATGCCACGGTAAACTCGTTAATGGGCTAGGTATATAGGTATAACGAGTATATTAACAATAACACAACTAGTAGAGTGGTTACCCAACAGGTTAACTCTAATTGTATTCTAAGATTTACTATAAAGAGAGAACTATTTAAGTAGGGAACTGTCACGAGACACCTCCGTAACACCTTACACACGTCTACCTGTTTCCACCGTCGCAGCAAGAAGAGACTGACCGCGAGACGGCAACCCGATGGCAATTTGCCGGCAATCTACGGCAATCTAACGGCAGTCTGCCGCATTCTGCCATATTCTGCCAAAGTCCACTAAATTCCGCCAAGTTCTGCCAGGACTGCTCCTTAAGTCCTGTTCTACTCTGTGCATGCATTAACTAAGCAACCAAACTAATAATATATACCCTTTCTTCCCGTTTCCTTACCTTCTCTCCTTATATAATATCTTAATCTTATTATATAGTTTATATATATAGCTTAATAATATCTACTTTGCTATCTATCTATCGCAGTCACGTAAGGGGATATTTTAATTTTAACCGTATAATTGGGAGGCGCAGGGCTATAAGGTCACTTTAGGGCTAGTTCTTAACGGTTTTGCTAGTACCTAGCACTTAAATCTGCTAAGGATTTGCCCTAAAGCAACCAGATGTCCCTAAGCGAAGCTTCTGCGCCAAAAAAAAAAAAAAAAAAAAAGAAAGACATTACTGTATTCTGCCATATTCTGCCACATTGCCGCATTCTGCCATATTCTGCCATATTGTCGCGTTTTGCTATATTCTGCAGATCCTAACTTATAAGTTAACCAATTAGGATTTTCCATGCCCGGCATAGAAAATCGCTATTGGCTCGCTTACCACTAGCGCCTTAGCGGCCCTCTTAACATCTTAACCTACTGCCTAGCGTTCCTTACGCTAAGAGCGGTATACCACGCTAGAAGTAAGAGTTAAGGCAATAGAGGTTAGTGGTCTTAGTTCTAATATATAGGCGAAAGGCTTTTAATAACCACTAACCTAGTTGCTAAATTTGCTAATATAAATACCCTAAATCTTTAGCGAACTAGGTAGCGCCCTGGCGGAAGAAGTGGTTTAAGTAGCTACTTAGGTTGATTCCAGCGGCTACTAAATAGGAGGAAAGGATCTTGCGAACCCCTAGAGAAGCGAAGGGTTTACCATCTAGACTAAATAAGGGGGAGTTAAGGGGTTAAGGGTCCCTATTAAACAGCTTTATTATAGTAGCGACTGGGTATAATAGGCTGCCTACCGCCGTGATGGCGATATTGACGCCCTAGTGTTACTTATTGGCTTTGCTCTATTTAAGGCGGAATATTATCCTACTAGGCGTAAAGGTAATATCGCGTTGGGTAGCCTTTTTTATTAGGAAGGTTGTTCGGTTCTTAAGCTCTACTATAGTATATGTAATTTTGCCTATCCGTAGAAATCTAGTAAATGCGAGGGTAAATGCGGCATCAGTATTAACATCCAGTAGTGATAGGCCGTGTGTTACTACCTGGGCTAAAATGTCCCTAGTAATGGGCTGCTTGTCCTTCTTTACTAAAGGAGAGATAGTGGCTGCTCTGGTGAGTAATTAGTGTACTATAGGATCCTTAAATGCTGTAATTAAGATGCTATAATCTACATAACGTAAGCGAATTGCGGAGATGTAGGCTTGTAAGGTTTTAGCCTTAAGCCTGCCTATCTATAGCTGGGAGGTACCGAATGCGTGGCGGGCAATCTATTCGCCTAGTTTACGCGGCTTAGCTAGGTAGGGAGAGACTCCTTTAAGTGCATAGTATAACTCCTAGCTGTTAACTGCTAAGGAATAGTTCCTACGGGTTACTAGCGCAAGGCTGTGCTAGAGAAGGAACACGTAGAGGTTAGATGGCGCGTTAACATTATCCTTAAAATTTATAGGTGGTTATAAGTAGTCTATTAGGTTTACGGCACCTAGTTAAAAACTTATTAGCTTTAGTAGTAGTAACTTAAGGGCCTAATATAGGCAGAACTAATAGATAGTCACGGCCTAGAATTAAGATAGTATATTAGCTAAGCTATTCGAATTACCTAGGATCCACTTTACGGATATTATAATATTGTAAGCTATAGCAGCTAGCATGATCTTGCGGAGCGATTCGTTTGCTATACTATAGATAATAGTCTTCTTGATACCCTAGTAAACCACTATACTATTAGTATAAATAGATAGCGTGCTATACTGCTAGTTAGTAGACCATATATTAAATATATAAGCAATAGTATGTATCTCCTTCGGATTGATATGGTCTACTTATTAACTAGGCTTAGGCAATATGCTAAACGCCTAAGATTAAGGGAGGTTGGTGGTATACTACTACTAGTTATCCTTATGTTTAAGTTCCTTGAAGAAGTAAAAGCCGCCAAACCTAAACCGGGTAGAGGTGTCAGTAAAGAGATAAATATAGGCACACTTGACGTTGTTAAAGAATAATACCCCATTACTTATAGTAAGTAGGTTAAGCTAGACATATAAGTTACTTCGCAACTTAGTATTAAATCGCCTAGGTTTATACTTGTTTACCAAAGTCTCTAGCTAAGTAGTAATAAAAATCCAGAGGGATTTAGAGTAAGATTAACTAAGTCTAATTATATGGGCGCACTATATAAGGTATCCCGCAAGCTGCTAGGCTTAAAGGAACGATAATAAGCTATATTAAAGTGCGGTAGTAACCTTCTTAATAGCGCGTAATTGTTTCTGTGGTAATAATTAAGTTTGCATTTATATGGTGTTAATAGTATATCCTAGGACCTTAATAATAGTTCCTACTATATCTTTAGAGCCATTTTGAGGGATACCTAGGAAGTTAGTAACAGAGATATAAGTCTAGGTAACAGCCGCTAAGTTATTCGGGTTGGTAAGGATAAAGATAAAATCGTCTAGGTAGTGTTCTACCTTATAAGGTAGTTGTAAATAGAGTATCTAGTGTAGGCCTTCCGCGAAGAGGTTAAATATAAGTGGCGCAGTTTAAAGACTAAAGGATAGGCAGTATTCCTGGTAGGTAACACCTTCCTAGGAGAAGCCCATTAATATTCTTGCCCTATAGGATAGGGGGACTATACAGAACGCATCTTTAATATCTCTCTTAAGCAGCAGATATCTACGGCCTGCAGAAATAACGTGGGCCTAAATAGCGGTAACTATAGTGTATACTAGTGCTCCATATTCTTCTAGGATTGCGTCATTAACTAAAGATACTAGTGGGAAGAAGAGATTATGAATTTAGCAGTATTCTCTATCCAATTTTGGCACTAGGCTAAGGGGTAAGACTATAATAGGCCCTATTGTGATTCTAATACGTCCTTTTGCAAGGTCTAATATTATATTCTTAAAAATAAGGTTGGCATTATCCTAAGAGGAGTTATGGTTCCTATAAGATCTTAGGGTAGGGACCAATTCAGCCCCTATCTCACAGCCATAGGTTAGGATGCCTACTAAAATGGCTAGTAGATTACCCAAATAGTTAGATAGAAGGGTGTGCCACGCTAAAATCCTTAGGGGTAATAGAAAGTGGTAGAGAGCCTCTGCCTCTATAAAGGTAGGGAATAATGGTGACGTATTAGGCCTAGGTCCTAGGCGTATAATTAAAGTTAATATTATAGTTAGGCTAGACCCTACTTTATAAGGTTTACCTTGCTGTTCCTAGGCGCAAGCTTTAGATAATACAGCGTAATCTTTACCACACTTTAAGCACTTATGCGGGTATTTGCAAGCTGTATTATCACAGCCTCTGCTATTAAACTTGCGGCAGGTATTAGAGGTATAGGAGGTATCCAACCTAGGTCTCTTTAAGGGGGCGAAGCCGATGGTACTAGATATTATAAGGTATGGCGCTATGTACTAGGCTAGTATTTACCAGTTAGTGGGCTCTAGTTGGCCATTAGTTATTATAAAGGTATAATAGTTAAGTGCTAGATTAAGTATACAACCTATCTAGATATACTGGGTCAATAAGATACGAATTATGTTTATTTAGAGGAGCATACTAGCGATAAGGTCCGGCAGGCATGTATAGAGGGTGCCAGTAATAACTATATAGTTAGTAAAGCCTTTAAACTAGATGCCTTTATCTATAAATAGCTTCCTGTTTGCCTTTGCTTTTCTTATAACTAGAGTACCGTTTTTAACCTGTGTCTCATTAGCAATCTCGGTCTGAGCGGTATAGACTTAAAGGTGGGTGAGGTTTACTAGATTAAAGGTACCCTTAAAAATATCTAGGTAATTCCTTTTTATAACGCCAGGAAGGCGGAGTTTGAGCGACTTTATACTAGAAGGGAGAGGCTTACCAAGGTTATTAGCTATAGCGGCTGTTACGGTGGCTTATAAGGCCGAAGGGGCCGAGCCTAACTGTAATTGAGCCATTTAAGCCTGGTGGTATTCGTGTTAGCAAGCCTCCTCCGCTAGGCGGGCTTCGCGCTCTTCCTTATACTTCTAAATCTCTCTTTTATCTCAAGCTTGTTCCCTTTGCTCTCTAGCAATTTTACGCTCTTCTACGGCAGCGGCGTGTATATTGGCTTTAGACGGCATTATAGAACTAATAGAGAAGGGTGTAACGGTTGTAGACAATGGTGTAGTTACGGTAGGTCATCCGGATAGGTTTATTCGTTAGGATTATGCACGCGTACGGATATCCCAGTTGGTTATAAGCGGTAATAGCGTTATAAAATGATTCTCGAATGAATAAATGATGAATATTAATGAGTTTTAATGATATTAAAAAGCGAAATAGCCACGTAGTGACTGCGTTTAATATTCGCGAATATTGCAGGAGGTCTCAGCATTATACGTTGCTGAGGTAGACACTGCCAAGCAACATATAGACGCTAGTATATATTATTACCACTTATACTTACTCCTTAACACTATATTATATTAAAACCTTAAAAACCTATACTCTACCCCGCCCTGTTTAAAATACAAAATAACCTTAAAGCCCCTATAATGGCCGCTAATATTATATCCATACTTTAGGAAAAATTGGTAGATATATAAAAGTCCTTTATAGACGCCCTTATATAAAACTAAGCTATTATAGCTTAATAGCAAGCTAAATAAGAAGTATGGCACTAGAAAATAATTAAAGCCCTTTAAAAAGAAATCTGTACCCTTAAAATGCCCACGCTAAGCCCTTAAGACTAATTACTATTACTAAAAGCTAATACGCGGAACGCGAGCCCTAAACTAGTAATAGTTATCCTACCAGTAGAACTGACTACTATATTATAATAATCTAAAAAACCACTAGACCCTTTAGTATTTACTAGTAAATAATAAGAGCTTTAGTTATTCTTAAGCCGGCTTAAGAATAAGCTAACTAGTAATGCTAACTATTACCTAACTAAAGCTAACTAACTCTATTACGCCCTAAATTAACTAGGAGGAGATACAGCTAACCTTATTAAACCTCTCTAGCTAAACTTAGTATAAAGCCTACTTATACTTCTAGAAGCTATATATAGTAACCTAAACTACTAAGCTAATACTTAAAGGAAGATAAACTATATAACTTAAAAAAAGAAAAGCTTCCTAGTATACTTCTCTAAATTTAATTATTACGTAAAAAAAATAGGCTAGAACAACTCCGTATTAATTAACAGTCTTATTAAATCTTTAAGCCCTAAACTAAAAATCTCCCTAATTAGTGTAGACCTACTAGGAGCCCTTAACACCTATATAAATATTATTAATAAACGGTATAATAATATACTACGCCTAATACCAAAGCCCGCTTCTTAATATAATATAATAACCCTATAAATGTCTACTAAGTTATTATCCCAGCCTAAGCACCCTAATGCTATGGATATTAACACTAGGACCTTAGGATACGCCCTACTAAGGTCCTTTAAATAGAAATAATGCACTAAGCTAGGCCTCTGCTTTAAATATAGAAGTAGCTTCTACCTCTCTAACTACTACTCTACCCCCTTCTAAAAAGATCTATAAATAGTTAACACTAGTAGCCATTTACCGCACTAATTTTCTAGCTACCACCCCTAATTTTTACCTGGTTCTAGCTCCATATCTAGTAAGCACTACTTGTAAAGATAAAGTTATAACTAATATTTTAGAGGAACCCCTTCCTACTTACTACTAAAAGGTATATCCTAGAGTTAAGTTACTTTTTAGGATAGCTATATTATAGGATCTTATTAAATGCATTAGATATAGCAAACCCTAACTCTTAGGATTATAGTATAACCATTAACTACTGTCTTTAGCAGAAAGGTTAATAGGCTAATACTTAAGTCCTAATTAATATAGGAGCTAACGGTATAGGATTTATTAATAAGATCTTTATATAAGACAATAGGTTTACCCTAATACCCCTTAACCAGCATATTAATATATTTAGATTTAATGGCAAATGTATTATCTTAGGCTGTATTACTTATATAGCGGCCCTAAGACTTTAATACCTAAACTATAAAAAATTAATTAAGCTCTTTATAACTACTCTAGGTTATCTAGTAATCCTTAAACAACCCTAGATAAAGCTATATAAGGTAACTATTAATTAAAACAACCTTAAGCTTCTATTTACCGCCTCTCATTATAAGCAGAAGTGCCTTATAACTTACTACTTAGACCCTAAACTAAAATCTAAAATTTCCACTAATATCCACCCTATACCTAAAAAGTCTACCTAATTCCACCTATATAAGAATTCTACTAAATTCTACTAACCTAAGAATTCCACTAAATTCCACTAATAAGAGATTTCCACTAACATCTACTAAGAACCTAAAAACCACACTAAACTATATAAACTAATTCTAATTGCTACACCGCCCTAAACTAAGTAGAAGTCTAAGCTTAATATATAAAGGTACCAGAAGAACTGGTATTCTACTATAAAAAGGATACTTAAAGAACCTAAACCTAAATCTAATACTAACTCTATACTTAATACTAAACCCAAACCTAAATAAGAAACCGTATAAGAAACCAAGGATAATCTAAGCTTGCTTAATACCTTAAATATCTACATAATTAGAGCTACCCTATTAGCACAACTTGCTAGAAAACCAGAATATATAATCTTCGCTATTATAATAGCTAATATTAAGAAGGCCTTAGCACTAAAAAGGCATACTAACCCTACTATAAAAGTACCAGTATACCACTATAAGCACCTAGAGGTATTCTTATAAAAGGAAGCTAATAAGTTAGTAAAACACTAACCATACAACTATAAGATTGTACTTAAAGAAGGAAAACAGCTAAGATTTAGACCCCTATACGGAATGTCCTAAAACAAACTTAAAGTAATATAAAAGTACTTGGATGAGCACCTAAGTAAAGGATTTATTAAAGCAAGCTCTTTACCTATAGCTACACCTATAATCTTTATTAAGAAACCCGGCAGTAGTTTGCGCTTCTATATAGACTACTAAGCTCTTAATACTATTACCATTAAGAATTAGTATCTGCTCCTGTTAATTTAAAAGATACTAAACTAATTAAGTAAGGCTTACTACTACACAAAACTTAACCTTATCTACGCATTTAACCGCCTCCATATTGCAAAAGGAGATAAATAGCTTACTACATTCTATACTAGATACGCACTATTTAAATACTTAGTGACCTTATTTAGCCTCGCAAATACCCTAAGTTTGTTCCAACACTTTATAAATAATACCCTATAATCTCACCTAGACGTTTTTTATACTGCTTATATTAATAATATCCTGGTATATAGCAATAACCTAACTAAACACAAGAAATATATTAACCTTATCTTAAAAGCTCTGCGTAGAGCTAGCCTATAGTTAGATATAAATAAATGCGAATTCCATAAAACAGAAGTCCTATACCTTAAACTTATTATTTCTATAGACGGCATATAAATAGACCTAAAAAAGATTAAAGTAATTGTAAACTAGTAAGAACCTAAGAACGTTAAGGACGTAAGAGCCTTTATAGGATTTGCTAACTTCTACTAATAGTTTATTAACAACTTCTCCGCTCTAGTTTTACCCCTTATAGCTCTAACCTAAAAGGGTAAAGCCTTTATCTTTAATAAGGAATATAAGAAGGCCTTTGCCTATTTAAAAGTTATATTTACTACCTCTAATACTTTAACCCAAACTAAAAGAGTGTTATAGAAGCTGATTTATCCAACTACGTTACTAGAGGCATTCTGTCTTAGTATAACAAGGAAGGAGTACTATACCCTATAGTATACTTCTTAAAATGACTAAGTTCAGCTAAATATAACTATAAGATCTACGATAAGGAATTGTTGGCTATTATTAGATGTTTTAAACAATAGCGACCCAAACTGGAAGGCGCTAGATTTCTAATTAAGGTCCTTAGCAATTATAAGAATCTATACTATTTTATAACTATAAAACAGCTAAGTTATTGTTAAGCCTACTGGTTAGAATATCTATCCCGTTTCTAATTCTCAATTATATACTGCCTAGGCGTTTAAGGTTAGAAACCTAATGCCCTAACCTAACGTTTATAAGACATACTAGTATAAGAAGAAGCGCGTGCCTACTGCAATTAAACCCTGCTTTACTCTAAGCTATTTAACCCTCCTATTAAAGATATTATAATGCATATCCTTGAAATGACTAATTAATTAATTAAACAGATAATAGTTGATAAATACCTAAATAATAAGTTTATCTAAGAAACGCTTAAGCTAATTTAAGACGGCGTTAGACGCTTTAAAAGGATTTCTTTAAGTAAATACAAAGCTTACGGAGACCGCTTATACTACTAAAACTGCCTAGTTGTACCTAACTATAACGAACTTAAGCTCAAGCTCCTTAAACATGCATATAATCTACTAGTAGCCGGCCACCTAGGCTAAGGAAAAACCCTAGAGCTCCTCTAATAAGAGTACTATTAGCTAAACATATATAATATAATAAGAAGGTATGTCTCTAGCTGCTATACCTACTAATAAGCCAAAGCCTTGCATAAGATATATAACGGCTTTCTAAAGCCACTACCTGTTCTAAACCAAAGATAGAAGGATATCTTAATTAACTTCGTTATTAAGCTCCCTGTAAGTAAAGGGTATATAAACATTATAGTAGTTATAGACTGACTATCCAAGATAAAACACTTAATTGCCTGCCCTAATATATTAGTACCTACCGTTGCCTAATTGTTCCTGGATTATATATAGAAACTCCACAGACTTCCCGAAACAATCGTCTCTAATAAAAGTAGACAGTTTATCTCTATATTCTGGAAAGAACTAACTACCTAACTCCGCATTAAAGCACTGTTATCTATAGCATACTACCTAGAAACGGACGGTTAAATAGAATATATAAACGCTATAATGGAACAGTATATTTAGATATACATATTATATTTACAGGATGACTGGATAGACTGGCTTATATTTACTAAGTTTACTACAAATAACTCTGTCTTAGAAACTATAAAGGTCTCCCCATTCCTAGCTAACTACGGCCAGCACCCGCAAATAGGTTTTGAACCCTTTAGTAATGTCCCTTACCCTGCTTATTATACCTTATAGGTTACAAAAGTAAATAAATTTATAAAGAAGATAGAAGAACTATAAGAGTTCCTTACTAATAAAATAATATAGGCCCAATCTATCTATAAAGCTGCAGTAAATAAGAACCGAACCCTAGTACTGGCCTACTAAATTAGCGACTTCGTCTAGCTAGATATAAGAAATATAAATATAAAACAACCTACTAAGAAACTTAATTGGAAGAACGCTGGCCCTTATAAGGTTGAGAGAGTTGTCTCTCCTTATGTCTACTAATTAAAGCTCTCTAATACAGTTAAAATCCACCCTATATTCTATACGTCAGTCCTCCGCCCTACTGCCCCTATATTAGACGCCCTGCCTAGATAGATATAGGGCCCTCCCCTACTAGTTAAAGTGGATGGTAAGAATGAGTACCTTATTAAAAGAATTAATAACATTAAGTACAATAAACAAAAACACTAATATATATACCTTATAAAATGGAGAGGCTTTTATAAACCTATATAGGAACCTATTAACTCTATAGGACTTATATAAGCCGCAGAAAACTTTTATAAACTCCACCTAGAACTACTATAGCCCTATCTCGCAGAAGCTTGAGTTTAAAGGGGGGGTACTGTTATAGGATACCCCTGTAACACCTTACACACGTCTACCTATTTCTACCGTTGCAGTAAGAAGAGACTAACCGCGAGACGGCAACCTAATGGCAATTTGCCGGTAATCTACGGCAATCTAATGGCAGTCTACCGCATTCTGCTATATTCTGCCAAAGTCTACTAAATTCCGCTAAGTTCTGCTAGGACCGCTCCTTAAGTCTTATTTTACTCCGTGCACGCGTTAACTAAGTAACTAAACTAACAATATATACCCTTTCTTCCCGTTTCCTTACCTTCTCTCCTTATATAACGTCTTGATCTTATTATACAGTTTATATACATAGCTTAATAATATCTACTTCGCTATATATTATTACCACTTATACTTACTCTATAATAGGAATATAGTTTTTTAAATATATAACTAAACTTCTAGGAAATCCCTTTGCTATATAAGGTACGTAAGGTATATAAGGTATATAAGACATTTCTTATAGAGCCTATAGAGCTTATAAAGCTTATTATATAACCTTAGTTACTATTCCCTATTATATAGTTCCATCAGCTCTATTTTAAGCCGTACTTTAATTATTTAATAGGCCGCTTCCAACTCTTCTCTAAGTAGTTATAATATTATACTTAAAGCGTCTATAATACTATCCCCCTTCTCTTTATCTTTGTCTTTAAATATTCCTAATATCTTTAAGTTATTTACTAGAGGCGTAATATCCTAATTATTAATTTAGCTTTTTTCTCTACTTATTATGCCTAAGGCTCCTTCTTCTACCTTAGCTAAACGTCAGTCTTATACTATAGCGTCTATACTATCGCTAGGTAAAATTATACCATCCTATTCTTATTATGCGAAAAAGGGTTTAGTTTATATTATAATTATATTGCCTATTAACTAACAACCGTCCTCTTATGCTAAGTATATATAAGCGAATATACAATTATCCTATAATATTTAATCCGTGTCTAGTGCTAAATATACGCGCTTTATTACTCTTAATAGCCGCCTAGTTCCTTAATTAATTTATCTTAGGGTCTTAAGTTTAATGGGCTACTACTAAGCTAAATAGCAAATTATTAAGTGCCCTAAATAAGTTATATTATTTTTAGAAAGCAAAGTATAAGACTACTAACGCCTAGTAATATACTCTAGAGTCCTACCTTACTATATTAGCTTATTTACTTCGTCTTAAAAAGGTCTATAAAAAGGTTTGTTTAAAGGAGTAGAAACTTATAGAATAGGGTCTTTAAGAGCTTAGTAATAAAAGAACGAATTCTCTTCTAGTAGTAAGGGAAATAACTTTAAGTAGTTTAGTAGTTGCTCCTCTTAGGTCCCCCTTAGGTAGCTTATTCTTTAGCGATTCTTTTTTATTAATACTTCTAGACCTATTTTCCTTTAATACTTCTATACCTTTCTTATAGCATTTTTTAGATTATCTAGTAGTTTCTAGGTAGTCTTATTATAGCCTATCCACTTTACTTTATACTATATCTTATTATTAATATCCTTATAACTAATAATCTTTAAAACTTTCTATTTATCTTCTTCCTAGCCTTTATACGTATTTACCTTATAAACTAGTGGCTTAATATTCCTATATACTAGCTCTAATATTGCAATATACTATATAGGGTAAATCTTTATTTTCTTTAGTAAGTCTAACTAATACGTAACTCCTAAGATTTTGGCTATAATTTTAAATAGTTCTAGTCTAATATAATCTAACTTCTTACTTAGTTATTAACTCCTAAAATTCTTGTATAGTAGCTATACTTTATCCCCCTCCTTAAGATCTGGTCCCTTAGATCTCTTAGCATTATAGTACCTTTTTATCTTTTCTTATACTAGTTTTGCTATTTCTATAAGGTGCTTATAAAGACTTATTAACATCTCTATTCTTTTCTTAGCTATACTACTTATCTTCTTTACTTGCTATAGTAATAATAATATCTTTAGCTTATGGCCATAATTTGCCTTAAAGGGTAATATGCCTATCTCTTTCTATAGTGTTATATTATATATAAACTATATAATTAGTAGTAGCAATACCTAATTATTCTATACGTAATTAATATAATACCTTAGATACTATTTTAGTATATAATTTAGCCTTTCTATTTAACTATATATCTATAGATAGTATCCTCTATTTAGCTTTTTAGCAAAGAAAATAGGCGAGTTAAAAGGGGCTTAACTAGGCTTAATAAAGCCCTTATCCAAGTTATTAATAAGGTACTTCTTTATAGCCTATAACTCGGCAATAGACTGCTGACAAAGGGAGCTATAGCTAAGGGTGTCTTCCTTACCTAGCTTAATCTTGATCTTATAATTATATAGTTAGTAAGGTAGAAGTACATTAGATACTACTTTAGAGCATATATTTTTAATTTTCCAGTATTAATGGAGCAGTTTCTGTTCTACTAGCTTCTTATCCATAAGCTTACTTTCCTATCCACTAAGCTTACTCTCCTTTTCCTTAATTATTCAATTAATTTTATATAAGCTGGTGGTAAAGGTAAAGGCATTAGGTTAGACTAAGTTCTGGTAGAATTCTACGGCGCTAATATAATAGGTATTAATTGGTGGGAGATCTGTAGGTTTTTTTACAGACTTTTATTAAGCCGTATTTTGCGGTATAGGATTTATAATCTTCCTTAGCTTACGTTCTATTTTCCGTAAATTGTCCTTCTAGTCTATTAGTTTAGTATGGCGTCTAGTATTCCTAGCCTTCCTTTATAAATGTATAGGGCCTAAGTTCTCTATAGGGGGCTTAGCTAGGCTACTACTAACTTTCTAGGTCTTTGGTGCGGGTAGCGTAATATAGGTAGTCAAGGGGCGGTATAGTATATAGATCCGTTGCGGATTACTATACTTGCCAAAATATCGTAAACTCGCGCCGGAGTAAGCCCGCGCATTCCCTACCACTATTAAAACAATACACCCCTATAGCTCCACTAATATAGCTCTACATTTCATAAATATAGATCTATTTTATAGCTTAATTATAGGGCTATAAAATAAGCCCCTATTTATATAATATAGGGCTATATTAGTAGAGCTATAGGGTGTACGTATTTTTAGAGGTAAAGTGTTGGATTAGTTAGCGCAGAGCCTTATTTTAAAAATTATAGCCGTTATAAAGTACCCTGTATAATTCTACTAATATTAGTCCAATTTATATAAATAAGGGCTTATTTTATAGCTCTATGCTAGGGTTATAAAATAGGCCTCTATTTATAAAATATAAAGCCATATTAGTGGGGCTATAGAAGGTATATTGTTTTAATAGTGGTGGGGAATGCGCGGGCTTACTCTGGCTCAAGTTCACGATATTTCGGCAAGTATAGTAAGCCGTATATCTTTCTTAAAGGCCTAGTCCCCACGTATAGCATCGGCCTAGTAAATAGTATTAATCTAGGGCCGTATAAGTTTTTCTATTATAATACTAATTTCTTTTATAAAGGAAGGGGTTAGGGGTAGGGTTTTAGGCTATATAAGCCATCTATTTCGTATATTAAGCTATAAGCCTAAATAGGCTAGCCATTTTCTTTTTAAGATTATATTATAGCTTCTTAGGTCCCTAATAAGGAAGGGGATATTATACTACCTTTATCTGTTAACACGAAGGTAAATCCGCAAGATGGTTATAATAGGTGGCCCTATCTGTCCGTTATACCCATAAATAGAAATTAGTTTAGGTAGTTCTTTAAAAGGTATATTTAAAAAATTAGCCAGCTTTACGGCGTTCTGGGTATCTATTAAGGTAAAGGTATTTACTTTAGAGTTAGCTAAAGCAGAGATTAAAACTTAATATTTATTATAGAATAAAGTATAAAGGACAGTGTAGCTTCTTTTACTAACTAGCCAACCTAGATTAATATATAACGTATTAATCCCTTTTAACCCTAAAGAGAAGTCTTTTTCTAAGGTTCCTCTTTTTCCAACTCTGTACTGTCCTCCTATATTAGCAGAACCTTATCTATTTTTACCTTCGTCTAGTAGTTCTTAGTAAAGTAGTCCTTTTAGCTATATAAGAAGTAAGCTTCTTAGTTACTAAAGGTCTATTTATAGGGTCGCTATAGATAGGCTAAGTAAACGCTAGGCCCGTGGTAGGGCTAGCTATACAGCTAGTGTTATAGGAGTTATAAATTATGCTAGAGTGCTACGGGCCGTTCTTATAGTGCTTATAGTCTAGTTTAGAGAGTTTCTAGCTTTATACCGCTTAGCTTATGCCTTAATCTAATAGAGGCCTTAGTTAATAGCCAGGCAGTAGTCCATAAGTACCTTTAGCGTCTATACAGTAGTAAAAACTGGCAGTATAGCGCGCTATAGGTTTAGGGTAAGCTTGTTAAAGAGGTCTGGTATTAGGTCTTTATAGGGAATTTAGGCTTAGCCAGCTAGGTATAGAAAGTGGGTCTAGAAGGCTAAAAGGTCTCCGTTGTTTTTATATTTAGGCTTTTATAATTAAGGCGGGCGTTCTATACCTTAAAGGGGTCCTTATAAATAGAAGATAGGTAATTAACTATCTCTTCTCCGGAGAGGAAGGGGTTTGCTAAATCCTAGGCGTATCGCGGACGTAGATGCGTCTATACATTCCTACTAGTACGGCCGAAGACGTAAGCTATCTTAGCTTAAGTAGTAGGGAAGTGGTCCGCATTAACTTTAAGCTTATCTTATAGTTAAAGCTTTTAATTATTAAACATAGGGTTAGTTCCGTCTGTAAGTAATAGTGGGTCCGCGACCTTCGCAGACCAAAATAATACTATACGCTAGGCTAGGGCCTTAAGGACTGTAGCAAGTCTGTCTAATAAGTCATTAGTTAATATAGAGGTATTTCTGGCTTTAAGCAGTTGTGCAATTTTGGTGTTAGCTGCCGCGAGTTCCGCCTAGGGGTTAAGATAGTAATTGTTTTATTATTAGAGGTATTTAAGGGTCCTACAGCTGCTTTACCAGCTACTATATTTCTTGGCATAGTGGTAGGGATATTGGGTAATTTCAGTGTTTGTTTATTTTTTTAGGGATTTTAGTCTATACGTGTCCTATTTATATTCTTTTTAATTCTATCCTATCCTTATAGTTCTAGTAATTTCCTTAGGGTTCTATTCTATATTCCTATCCTATTTTTATCCTATTTATAATTTATAAATATCTATAGATATATTTAAATTCCTTTTTAGGAGAAAAGAGTAGAATAAGCTTTAGATAATGTTGCGGACTTAGTTAATTAAAGCACGGGCACCGTAAAGGAAGGGCGCCAGCCTGTATATTAACGAGGATCTAAAGCTAAAGAAAGGAAAGGGAAAGATAAGCAGTACCACTTAAAGTTATATACAATCTTCTGGTTACGTGATTCTAATTACTACCAAGTTCTGCCGCAATCTGCCGCAATCTGCCGTTTTCTGCCAGTGCCGTAACACCCTACCCGTTAGGAATAACCCTATATAAGCTACTTAGTTAATTAGCTCTACTAGCTTGCTTCCTTTATGGATAATCTTAAGTCTTATTTATATAAGGAATCCTTTTAGCTTATACTTTTCCCCAGCGAACCTTTTAATTAATAGTATATTACCTTTTTCTTTCTTAATATTATTAAGTTATTTAATAACTGCCAGCTAATTATTGTTTGCTTATTCTATAAAGCTTCTAAGTTATACCATTATAACCATTTATAAATCGTTGTCGCGTATACCGGTGTCCTCTTCTAATCCTAAGGTAGTTGCTGCCATAGATAGCATTATAGCCTACGGTTCTTTTCCTTTGGGTAGTATATTGTTTAACTTTTGTTAATACTATAACTAGGTAGTAAATGTATAACAAAGTCTTGTAAAAAAAAATAACTACAGTGGACTTGTTAATGGGCTAGGTATATAGGTAAATAAGAAAGTTAATAACGTAAATATAATTAGTAGAGTAGGTTACCTAATAGATTAGCTCTAATTATATTCTAAGATTTACCATAAAGAAAAGAACTATCTAGGTAGGGACTCTGGTTCTTTAAATACACAATACTGCGCCTATAAGATATACTAAGTATATTAGTACGTTAGTACGTCGCGTTCCCACGTTTCTATATTCCCACGTTCTAAATATATCCCGTAATCCGTATTATAACTTAGCTACTTCTTATTTTATAGTTCCACTAGTTTTAACGTCTCCCGCGCTTCCACCACTAGTCCGTTTATATCCTCTCTTAGTAGTCGTACTGTGGGAGGGTACGGTCTCTCTTAGATAGGAAGTCACGGTGTGGTCAGTTAGTCAGTCAGTTATAATTAGGCAGTAGGGAAGCGGTCAGTAAGAAGAGAAGAAAAGAGTGTATTAAAGAGAAACTATGTGTCTATTAGCCCTGTCGGAGTTATTAAAGACTCTAAGGGCTCCAGACCAATCTATATAAAATATATAGAAGGCCTAGGCTCTCCTAAAGCTACGCCCAATCTAGATGTTGAATCTAGGGCTAAATCACACCACCATATACCTCCTCTACCCAAGTCATTGTCCCCTAACAACTTCTGAAACTCTAAAACTCCTTATCTTCGAAATAAAGGCGCGGTAGGTAATCGTATGCGTTCCTTACCTTTACCATAAACCTAAAATGGTGAACGAGGAGACTCCGTTCTGGTTAAATAAGACCGTTCTCATCCGCCTAGCTAAGCAGTACGAGATATATCAGACTGGCGGCTCTTAGATAATATGGCTCTTTCGCGTCCTTCCACTTGCTCAGTTCTGTCCTATAATTCTTTAGGTAGCTCCGCATAACTCTGTCCTTCTACAATAATTAGGGGTACTCTACTTAGATCTACCGTAACAGTTAAAGGCTTAATTCCATTATCAATATAGTAGAAGTATAAGCGGCTGTTAAAGCACTCCACTTTAGTTATACGCATAAGCTGAAACGCATCCTTGTAGTTCTCAACGGCCTTTAGATAATAGGAATGCATCTATTTTACAACTTTGTTCCTGTTACCAGTAAGAAGAAGATTATAATCTTAAATTACTACTAGAGAATCCCATCGTCGTTTACCAAGAAGGGCGTTAGATAGAGCGCTAGCAGCCATAAGCTTAACTGCTATAGGGAAGCAATATAGAATTACGCCATAGAGATTGGCATGTCTAGATAGCGTATAGGGTGGCGCTCTTAAGTCTTGGTGCGCATCTACCAACTCTGTCCAAGTACCTCCTTTAGTAACCTTGAGGTTATTATAATCGTCCTAAATACTAACGAACCATAGCAGTATTGTTTGCTGGGTCCCAGTCGAAGGTTCTTTTACTCCATAAGGAAGGTAAGGTATAGTTATACGCATATCTCCCTTCTTATATAGCTAAGCTACCTAGTTAGTCGCATATTTCTCTACGTCCTTAGCGGTCCAGTTATGGTCCGAGATTTTATATATAAATCCGTCGCCCTTAGCCAACCCTTACGCTTTAAGATCTGCCCACCACAATTCTAAGTAATAATGTATGCCAGGAAGGATAATTATGCAGTTATCCTCAGTCTTATTATCCAGAGAAATGCTCCCTTAGATTATATCAGCACTACGTCCACTTTTAAGGAGCAAGGGAATATTGACGTTAATATAGCGGAAAGCTATAGAGTCTCCTTTAACCACGAATTTCGCATAATAAGGGTAGAAAATAAGTCACCACCAGCTATCAGGCCTAAGAGCGTAATAGAGGCAATAATACTAAGGGTCTTGTCTTATTAGCTATTGGTAGAGACCATAGACCATTGTTCTTAACTAGCCGTAATTTAGTTGCCTATTAATTAGACGCTAATAATGGCGGTATATACGCATTTCCTTATTAATTATTACTAAGATGCTAGAATCCCACTACTACCTAAACATGTTCAAAACCACGGATCCTTCTTACTGCTATATATCTTAGTTGTTTGGTAATAGTATCTAATTAAGTAAAGCCTCCCTATTATAGGAAAACCTTGGTGCCGAGTTATAAATAAACTTATACGGTCTTAAGGAGTTAGACAGAACTAGAGGCCTATAAGCTTTTCGGAACTAGGAGTACGTAGTAGGGTCTATCTTTATAGTGCCTAAGTAATTGTAAGCATAATATATCAAACGGAGTCTGTGACATAGCGCGGTATAGTTTAGACCCTTTATCGCTAAACCCATACGCCCTCCTATGGCTTGTGTGTGCATTTAGCAGACCTTATATATTTCCAGGTTTAAACCAGCCGCCTTATACCAACTACGCAAGAGCTTTATAACCTTAGTCGGTTTAATTTTGGTAGTTTGGTTTAGGGACGCCTTAAGATAAGCTAGTATATTATCCTTATAGTCACATCCTCGTTTCGCGCAGAGTATTACCACAGCGTCTATAGCCTCCTTAATGTATTCTTTATTATCTCCCAGCTTAATAACGTTTTTATTAAATAGCGATTCCACTCCTAGCCCTCCTACTTCTGGATAAGCAACTGTAAGTCCTCTCCTTAGATTCCTCCTTAAAGAGGATACTAGCAGCCATAGGGGCGAGCTAATAGGTGTTCTAGCTATAAGAATGCTTTCATTTATAAATAATAAAGGCGAGTCCACTAACATAGGCAATCCTTGCTAGGACGGGCTTGGCATAATACTAACGCCTCCTCCTTAAATAGGTGTTAATGGCTAAAAAGCTAAGGGATTTATTATATTGGAAGTATATTATAAATGCGCTTATAGTATAAGAGCTAAGCTCTCTCCTACTTATCTAATTCCGATATTAGTAACCTCTAGTCCCACAGTAGTTAGTCTCCTACTTCTTAATGGTAGGTTCTTATTTGGAACAAGGAAGCTAGTTAAGTATCTCCCTAAACTATACTTATTTACCACCTAATCTAATATTGCTCTTCCTAACATTTTAGGCGCGAGCGCAAAGTTGGTTAACTATAGTTAAGTAGTGTTCTTAATACCGTGTCCTAGATAATCAAGCCTCTTAACTAGGGCTTTATTAACTTGCGCTGTTACTTTATAAAGTGGGTGGACGGTAAGCTTTCAGGCAGTAGAAAGGAAGTAGTAGGAGACTGCGTATTTTAGCGGTCTGTTAAGAACATCCTGTCCCTAGGCTTTTCGGATAGTTTCTCTGGCTTTATTACACTAATTCCTTTAATCTTTTGCCATCTTACTAACATTAGAGATGTCCTTAAAGATTATTAAAAACGCATCCTTTCCTAGAGATACTTATAACCTATTATTATAATTAACAAAATCAACTACCACACTAGCAGCATCTGCGTAGTTTTCTCTCTTAAGTAGAATCTCATTATAGATTTGGATAAGCACTATATAACGCTAATTAACTGCAAAGCCTCTAACTTCTGTAAGGATATTATTAATCTGTCGCTTAGCTCCTTTATATAGTACTAATAGTCTGCTAAACAAAGATATAATAAGTATACTATTATTAATTCTGCTTAGTTTATACTTTAGCTAATTATAGTTATCTTTAAGGTTTCTTAAGGGCGAAAAGGTAAAGTTCTTAATAGGGTTTCCTAATATAAATGGTCCACTAAATCTAGTAGCGGTATGGAGTTCTGCTAGCGCTAATTATTAAATGGACCAATTATGATTTTCTATCCCCGGGATAGAAAATCGCTATTGGCTTAGTAAAGGCGGTAAGCGGAACTAATATCTTTACAGTGAATAATACTAGATGGTTATATGTAAACATTCCTCTATTCTTACCTTAGGATTACGTGGCTGTTATCTATATTCCCTCCCATACCTTAGAACTTAACTATCCCTTAGTTAAACATTTTGTACTTAGTTTTATTAAATAATCTTACTAGAACGCGCACTTCTTAAAATACGCGGCGTTGCGATACTAGTGGATTTTATATAATATCCTCCTTAGGCTTTGGCTCTGCTATTATTTCTTATAGTATAATTCCGCCTAACTGGTTAAGCCGGTCCTCCTAATAGACCTTAGATATCTGTCGTTAATAGAACCTCTTTAATCTATTCCCTAGAGTTTAATTGCAAAATAGCGTGCCATTAAGATCCTTAATTAAGTACTATCCTTTATAAGGGTGACTCTTACGTATATGGAACGGGCCCAGCTATTTTAAATCCAACTTATAATTGCTAGAATAGTCTTACTTAAGCTATATGTTATAGAGTATAACTATATCTCTAACCCTAAATCCATCCTGGCAAATGCGGTAGGTGTTATTAAAATACTCTTTATTTACAACTCTTAGTTATTTTATACGCGTGATAGCTTCTCGTATATCTACGTCTCTTTGGTTAAACTGCTTTACGCGAAGTGCTAGTAGCTCTATAGTGGTCCGGACTGTTTCCCAAGGCAGCGTCTACTAGGTGGGTATGCAGAGTTTGACAGGAAGGACGTGCTTATATCTATATATAACCCTTACTGGTGTTATTCCCGTAGACCTTTTAATAGTTGTTCTATCTGCCTATAAGACTATATAAAGATTGTCTAGCTATAAGCCTTCTATCTTTACTAAAGCGTCTACTATAGGCTTGTGACCTCGCTCTATAAAGCCTTATGACTGTGGGTAATATGCGGAAGCTATAACCCTCTTAATGTTATAGAGCTCTATAAGCGTAGTAGTAATATTAGTATTCTCTTCTCTACTATCTATAGAGAGCTGTCTAAACACTCCCTATTGGCAGATAGCGTCTTTATAGAGGAACTTTGCTATGCTTTTTATATCCTTATTCTAAAGAGCCCGGGCTTCTACCTATCCAGATATATACTCTTAAGCAATGGCCAGGTATCGGAACCCAAGACGGTTTGGCGGTATAAATATAATATCCACCGTTACTTGTTGCCACAAGGTGGACTCCTATATAGGGTATATTATTTCTTCTTTCTATCCTAGCTGTTGCTATTAGCACTGTAAGCATGACTTAATATGCTATAATATTTAATCCCATAGCCCTGGCCACTAGTATTGATTTAAGACCCTCTAATACGTTCCCTCCCATCTATGATATCTACTCTGATTATAAAGGCTCTTAATAATCTCCTACTAAGTAGTCTTATTATTAACTACCCTTTATATTGGTACATTCTTAGACTATTAGTAGAAGAGCTATTGGTTACGCACTAGGAATCTTAGCGTATGCCACTTAAACTTTTTAAATTCCTTAGTATTTATCTCCTTTGGACGCTATAAGGTTACTAGCTATTTTATAATCCTCTAAGATTCCTCTAAATATAAGTCTTTTAATAGCAGACCCGCTTCTATTTTAAGAGGGCTAGCTATATATTCTAAGGCACTTAGCTTATAGTTAATAAACTCTTTAATATCCTTAGTTGGCTTATTAGGTCGTTCGCCATTAGGTAGCTGTTATAAAAGTCTATTAGCTAGGCTATTTTTCTTCCCCAGCATATGTCTAACATTGAAGTCCTACAGCTAGATCTACGCTAGCCATCTTGTTATTAAGGCTCCGGGTAAATCAATAGTAGTATAATTTAGTTATGTAACTAAGGTGCTTGTATCTATCTTAACTATAAAGCGAACGCCGTATAGGTACACGCGACACTTCTTTAGCGCATATAGTAACGCCCAATACTTAAGCTTTCCTAAGTTATATTTCTGTTCCACTTAAGACCAGATGCCGCTCTTATATTAATATAGGTAACAACGACCTTGTATATTTAGTTATATAAGGCCGCACCCTTATTTATTCTTGCATTTATTAACAGCGAGAACAATTAGCCTAGCCCCCTTACTATAATCTAGTTAAACCAATGCGGGTGCGGTAGTAATGGCATACTTTAAAGTCTTTATAGCAGTAATCTGCTTTATGCCCTATATAAACGGAACGTTTACTTATAGTAGTTAGAAGATTGGCTCTGCCTTAATTGCAAAGTCTTCTACCTATATTTGGTAATATATAACAACTCCTAGGAATACTTAGGCGGATATGATGTCTTTGCAGTCTCTCTAGTAAATAATCTTTGCGACCTTTAACTCCTCCGGATATCGTCCCTTACTATTACAGCAGTAACCAACCACTATAATCTCGTCTTTATAGAAATAAGACTTTGCGCCTAAGATTATATATCTAGCTTATTCTAAATCTGTAAGTACTCTATCTAGCCATATAATATGTTCTAGAATGTATCTACGCACGCCTAGAAGACTCTCTTCTCTATTATATACTGTCTATGGGCCTTTTACTGTAATGTTATCTAGAAACGGCAAGGCATAGTATGGGATGTGTCGTTCTAGGATTTTAGTAATTATCCTTATGAACTAGGCTACTGAATTTGTGCCTCCTATAGGTACCGTTGTTTGTTATAGAAGCCCCAGAGGTATTGCAAAAGCTATTAGGTTCCTGCTTTCTATATTAAGCTCCAGTTAGTTATAGCTAGAGAAGAAGTCCACTAGAGATATAACCTTGTACCCTATAAACTCCTCGGAAAACTTATTAGTATATAGCAGCAGATTTGCGTCCCTAATAGTTACTTAGTTGATATTTATCGCCGTATTAATTAGTTGGTACTTCTTATATTCCTTCTTGCTTATAAGAAACCATAGATTCCTATATAGGCTTTTATAATATTCTAGAGTCCCTTAAGCTAGTTGTTCTTGTAATATACTTATCACTTCTCCTTGTAGGGCCCTTGGTATAGGAAAGTTTGGTACTTGCTATACTTTATACGGTATAGTCTTGATCTTTAATAGTGGAGTTATATCTTTGCTAACGCAACCCATTTTAGAGAACTCCTATACTAGCGTCTCTTCTTGGTTAAATAGTATGGCCTTAAAGATCTCTTGTTCTCTTGGCTAAATATCCCCTATAATTATGCGCTCTAATCGTTCTGGCTTTAGTCATGCACCATAGGCCAGCTTAGTATATTGCGGCTTAAGGAAATAATTATACGGACTAAGAGGCAACCCTTAGATTAATGCCTTCTGTCTATATAAGGCCACCTCTTGCCATTCTATTATACCTCCTATAACTGTTCTATCTGGTGCCGATGAATTAACTGGGTGGACCTTATCTGCCTTTTATTTATACGCAGTTGCTACGTTTATAGCGTTTTATTAGGCCTTGCTCTAGTAGCTTTCTATTTACATTATAAATAAATCCGTTATCTTTAATATTTGATATGTAAGGGACCCAGCCTTTACTTTAAATACTGGCTTCCAATTCTTTCTTAAGTGTTTCTTTAGGACTTTCTTTAATGTTTTATTGTCGAGCTCTCTCTATCCGATATTATGGTCTTTTTTCTGCTAATGGCTCTGTCTAGCGGATATCTAAAATAGCAAGCGTCTGTGTTAGAGCCGCACCTTATTTCCCTCCTCTTCGATCTTAACGTCCTCCTTATCCTAATACACTGGGTTATAAGTAACCCTAGATACGATCCTAGCGGTTATACCGGTTATACGTTTCCTAAACTGTTGTCTATACTAATGCCTTTATCTGGTTTAAAGAATATTGCATTCTTATAGAACGTTAAGAACCTTATTTTAACTCTGCCATCTTTTAATTAAATAATATAAGATACCTAACCTATTGCGGTGCGTTTTATTGCCAGTTTAGCCCTTACTAACTATAGCTTACTAAGTATTACCTTATGTAACATTTCTCCTACAGCAATGAATGTTATAGATATTAAGACGTTACCTATTACTATAGGGACCGTATGCACCAATCTAATAAACTTAGACTAAGTCCTATTGGTAGACGTCAGACGTGTACCTTATAGTTATAGAGGTAGACTTGATATCGGTAAGCCATATTATAGAGCCATACTTTCCTTAATAAGGTTAAGCTCCGCTCTAGAGTTAATTAAGCATTTAGCCCTTCCGTCTCCTATCCGCGCTTCTACTTTTAGGTATTGTCTTTAAAACCGGATAAATCCTACTTCTTATTTAATCTAGTCTACTTTAGCAGTTATTAAGCCAGCCTAATCAGCATAGAACGCCAGGTATACTAATAATATAGATGCCTTAACGTCCTCTTGCTTCTGTTAGTAAGGCTCCGTAAGGGGTAGTAGAAGAGGCTTAAAGAATAGCCTTATAACCTTAGGTATGTACATAAGGCAGTTACTAACCGTAACTTTAATAGTTTTTAACAAAATCTTATCTGCCATTACGGTTGGGCTTAGGACGTTTCCCTTTAGTATATCCATTATCCTAACTGGCTTTGGTTGTGGTGCTTTGGCTATTATTATTATATCCACTATTTACTCTATCTGTCTTAGCTATTTAGTATAGTCCATTTTATTAATTTTATTATTGCTTGACGGTGGTTAAGGAGCTTGCTGCTAGGGCTATAGTGCAATTTGGACATGTCCTCCTGGTTGTATATTTTAAACTACTACCGGTTGCTAACCAGATGGTTTTAAAGGCGGTTTTATTACTCTTACTTCCCCTTGCGGTTTTCTAAGATTATATAACCGTGGCGTAGGCTGTAACTAGGTTGCGGCTCCTACTAAATTAACGCATATTAACTCTACTTGGTATATATCCTCCTAAGACTCGCCAAGTTCTTCCTTACTTTTAGCGTCGCTTCCTTCTATAAGCTCTACTAAAGCTGCCTTTAGTTGGACGCCTATTACTAGAGTATTAGGATTAATATTCGCGTTCTACTTTAGCCAGTCTTTAAGGAACTTGATCTGATTATCGCTTAGTAAATACGGAATTGTATTTTCTAGGCGCTCTTATGTTCTAGCGCAGATTTAGTTGTTCTTATTTATATATAGGAAACCACAACGAACCAATTCCTAGAGCTATAGACACTAATTAATAAAACGGTAGGAACCCCCGTATCTATAACACGTTTAAGCTTATACTAGGTATATGCCAAAGTTTCCTAGCCCTCTATACCTTCCTGGGCCCGGCTTATATTGTTCTTATAGCGCTCCCTTATAGGGCGGCTGTGGTCTATTATTATTTAGTGCTAGTTACGGGCCTATTTATTCTTGCCGTACTAATGCCCTATTTAGGAGCTATGTGTACTATATTAGATCTTGGCGAATCCTGTCTAGGAACAGTATTAAAGATATAACGCCCGCCAATTTAACCGTCCTAAGATTAAGCTTCCGGAGTTAATTGGTAAGTCTCTCTAGCTTAGGGTCTATTTCCTAAGTTATTTAACAGGTACCTACCAACTCGCTTAGCGGAGAGACTATAGGCGATTAAAGGGCAGTATCTCTTTGGTTAGTTACGGCTGGTTACTAATTATAGAATTGTCCAACTAGCTGACAAAGGCCTTGCTCCTTAGGATTTATTATTAATAACTAATCTACGCCTTTATGCAAATTAAGCCTGTCTTCTACAGCTCTCCTTATTAAATGGAAGTTAAAAGACTCTTATCTATCTAGGTTAGCTCCTGTTTTAGTTATAGCATGTCTTTAATATTTAAATAGGAGTCCCCTTGCAAACCAGTACCCTTAATTACGGTTTTCTAAATTACCAGCCTCGGTAACCTTTTGGGAGATTAACGTAAACTGCCTATAGTATTCATGTATACTGCTAGGTGGATTATTCCTATACTATAGCATATAAGCTTCTAAGAATTCTACCATTTTAACTTGTTAAAAGTAGTTACTTCCTTAGTAGTCTGTCCTAAGCTTCCTTATAGGTTCCGTCTAATTACTAATTATAAACTTAGGTAGGCTTTGGATCTATATCCCTATCTAATAGTTATAATACTCTAGAAGTCCTTAATGCTTCTCATTATCCATAACATAATATTGGATGTATAGTCGCTTATACTGTTTAATAAATTGCGACACGTTTTGTCCTGTAAAGTAAGGGGTCCTAGGAGTTCCTAGAGCCAGTATAGGCTGGGCTATAACATATACCTTATCTTGTTCCATTGGTGGTCTAGTGGGATACGGCAGACCTATAGATTCTTTAGGGATAGGTAGGTGGACCTTATAACCCTTATCCTCTATCTGTTAAGAGTTGTTGGTCCCTAATGTTATGGGAGTTAGGGTTAGTATTGTATCCCCTAGTTTAGGAGAAACTCGCGGTTTAATAGGCTGCTTACTTTCCTCTCCCCTTTTAGCACCTTTACTGTTATTATAGAATGGACCTAACATCCCTAATAATCCCTTTGCTGGTACTGTTGCCATTATTCCTATAAATTTAAAGGTAGCTCCTATAAACATAAGAATAATTGTATAGACCGTTACAAATATAGTAAACAAAATGTAGAAGACTTTTCTCTGCCGTTCCTGGCGTACTATAGTCCTTTCTTTTATTCTCTGTCTTGCTGCGCTATGTACTTGCATTCCGATCGCTGTTCTCTAACGACTGTTCCTATACGGAGACCGACCGTTCCCGTACGGAGACTGAAAGTGTCGTTGGTTCATTCCTATGGTGGTGGCTGCGCACTGGTTGCTAATATGCCCGTGCTTCTTTGCCTCCCTTTCCACGCATCCTTTTTCTGTCCGTTGGTTCTTTCGCAGTTCTAGATCGTTCCTATGCGTCTCCTGTGTATATAGCACTAGACTTCTAATCTAAAGAGCTTGCCGTCGTCCCCATGTGGAATGCCATAAAATATATAGGAGGGTACGGTCTCTCTTAGATAGGAAGTCACGGTATAGTTAGTTAATTAGTCAGTCATAATTAGGCAGTAGGGAAGCGGTCAGTAAGAAGAAAAGAAAAGAGTATATTAAAGAGAAACTGTATGTCTATTAGCCCTGCTGGAGTTATTAAAGACTCTAAGGGCTCTAGACTAATCTATATAAAATATGTGGAAGGCCTAGGCTCTCCCGAAGCTACGCCTAATCTAGATGTTGAATCCAGGGGGCCAAATCACACTACCACAGTACTACTGCCGATATAAGGTCCGTAATAACTACTATAATATAATCTAACTTACCCTCTGGTTATTCTTCTACCTCTTTAGTATAACTTATTTAATTCTATTCCCCTTATAATACTTAATTAAGTATTATCTTTTTAGTGTTAGGCTTTGCCACTTTATAGTACTAAACGTACTTCTTAGGAGTTAGGTTATATATTTAAGGACTATAGTCCCTACCTTAGAGAGTTCTCTCTCTTTATAGTAAATTTTAGAATTAATTGAAGTTAATTTATTAGGCACTTACTCTACTAATTAGATCTTATTATTATATTTGCCTATATACCTAGCCTATTAATAAGTCTACCGTAATATCTATTATAAGGCTTCGTTATAGTTACGGTAGTAATAATTCCTAAAAAGACTAAAAGTAAGGATATAGAGGATTATAGATAACTTATAGGTACTATATAGATAGGGTCTAAAAGTAGAGAAATAGAATACGGGGTTTTCTTAATAGAGTTTCCTCCCTATATATATATAAGGTATAGTCCGCATAGGTCTAATAAGTATCTAAATTGGACGTTAAGCAATAAATAAATATTATTATTATTAATTACTATTTAAGAAAGTTATAGCTCTATAAGCTAAATTAAGCCACTATTATAATATTATACCTTAGACTAAAATAGTCTTTATATTTATTTTTTACATTATTAATAACGTTAAGTATATATATATAAAGTTTAATTTTAAAAGGCTTAATAAAGCAATTAATAGAAACAACTTTTAATCTAATTATATAATATATCTTACTTCTTTTAAAGTTTATTTACTATAAATAATTTCTTATACAATTTCTTATTTTAGGATCTTTTAAAATAGGGGTTTTAATATCGTAAATTTAGGCGATATTTGTGAGGTAACAGGCTCCGCACCACCCAGCCATGGTATAAACCCCAAAAGGTAAGCGAGTGACTAGCAAGATGCCAGGCATAGCTGTGTGGAACAATATATATAGGCAAGGTAACTTCGTCACCTAATAATATTAATTCTATTAATTACTAATTAGTAAAACTTTAATTATTTAAAGTATTTAATCAAGTATATATTATTATTCATTGCTTAATGTCTAATTTAGATCCCTATTAGGCCTACTCGGACTACTCCTTATATATATATGGGGAGAAAGCTCTGTTAGAGAAAAGCTCTGTTAGAGAAAACCCTATAATCCATCTCCCCGCCTTTAGGGACTCGTCTATAGGTTGCCTACAAGTCGCCTATAGTACTTTTCTACCTTACTTTTTAACCTCCTTAGGAATTACTGCTGCCGTAATAAGCCTATAGACGCGCTAGTATTATATACTTTACTCTACCACTATAGAGCTATTAAGGAGCGCCTATTACTTACCCCTTTGCCTTCTATTTCTATTTCCTTTGCAATCTGGAACTAGTCTAGTATACTTTGGCTAATAAGCTACCGGGTGGCCGCCTTTAGGCCTTTTTATATTAAAAGTAGTGTGTTATAGTTCTTTATACTAGCTGCTAAAAGTATTACTTCTTGGCCGGTGCGTAAGGGGTATAATAGTATTATGTATTTTAGTGTCTAGGCCGTCGAAATCGGACTCTGCACCTGTACGTGGTGATGGCTACAAACCTGGGTCTTCGAAGCTTAGATCCAGAGCCAACGCAGAGACGTCGCATAGCGTGCGGACAGGACCTGGTAGTGGTTATAGGCGTTAAGGGCGGTGGTGAAAATTTTTCGGATGGTGAGATCTTAAAAACCACCACTATTGGCCCTGTACAATATGATGACTACTACTGTTCTTCTATTTAGGGCACCTATACAATCTAATATAGATGGACAGTACTTAATAACATCCCCTAACCCCTAAGTTAAAAGCATTAATAACCTTACATTAATAAACAAGTAAACGCGCGAATAAACGAATATATAAGCAAATATACGGCCCCTCCTAACCATCAGGGCGGTCGCCTGTGGAGCATGCAGTCACTTGCCATACTGCCGTAATACTACTAAAACCGTTAGCTGGATAACCCTATATGGTTTTTCTTATCTCCTCTTAACGGAGTGGTGCCTTTAGAGAGGGCCTAGTAACTGGGGCCTAGGCATAAAAGATACCCAGGTACATACATCCCACTTTTGTCTTTTAGTATTAGGATAGTAGAACGGATAAATCCCCCTTACGCCTTCAATGGCTCTAGGGGGGGGGAGGCAAGGCGTATATGGCAATAGTTAATAAGAGATAGCATATAGGGGATGGTTAAGATATGGGAGAGGCAGTAACAAATACACGGCGATTAATTGGCAAGGCCTAGCTAGGATATAGTGAACCCTAGCTTTGGATAAGCTAGAGAAGGAAGTAGTGGTTCCTAAGGAGTTCAAAACAACTAAGGAGGAGGACGTGCTGTAGGCCCACAGGGCCGCAGCTACGTGCAAATATGGCAAATCGGGGTTTTTCATCCTACTGAGGCTGCTCATAGGGTTTTTCCTCCCCTAACTACAGGGGTTTTCTTCCTGTAAATATATAAGTTTTCCCCCCTGTGCGGAGTAGTCTGCGTAGGCCAGTAGGATCCGTATTAGACGTTAATCAAAGAGTTACTACTACTACTATTTTAGTGTCTATTTCAGCCAGCTATATTTATACCTTAGGCTACCTACTAGGACACCTACCTAGTAGAGCCAATCTTTTAGTCCTATTATTTCTGTCCTTAAGAGTATTGCTATTATGTTTTCTGCCTTTATTAGGCCTTCTTAGAGCCCTTAAGTATTTGTCCCCTATAGCATTAACTATACTATAGCTTGGGTTCCTCTTACCTAAGTTAGCTTCTAGACCTTTAACTCCTATATATCTTTCCAGCGCTAGTCTAGCCAGTATTATATTGTGGTAGATGATTTCTTAGAATTCTTTTATACTCTACTTTAGCTCCTTTCTCTCCCTTACTATTATCTTTACTAGCCTCTTACGCGTCTCCCTTTCTCCTCTATTTAGGCCTAGGCCCTAATACTATACTATTCTTCTTCTACTTTCTCTACCTATTTTTCTAATATATCTTCCCTACTTTAGGGTTATTGGTTTATTCTTCTGTGGGGCACCTTAGGGTCCCTCTATAGTTTGCTTAAGTGTATCTTAATATACTTTATAACATTAGAGTTTCGTTCCTTTTGCACCCTTTATATTGCAGCGGCTTTAATATATAGATATATGGGAGGAATACCAGCTTCCTTCTTAAGCAGTACTATGGCCGTTTGCTTATAACCACCCATTATACTCTAGAAATAGGCTATTTAGACCTTTTAGAGTAGTTTAAGGAGTGATTTAAGGGGGCTTTTTTTAGTTTCTCTAATGGCCCAGATGCTAGATCTATATATTATAATTAGCCGGACAACTACTGTCGGGAATGTATTACGTGTGGTCACGTGTCGCCGCGGCACTAGCGTGGCGGGGAGCCCTAAGCTCCTCGCCCTTCCTCATTAAGAAAATAATTAAACAATATTATACTAGCTACAAACTGTAACTACGTAATATCACCTTGTGTTACCAACACTGATTAGTGGTTAACTTCACTGTTATACTACAGAACAGCTAGGTATTCCACCAAGAAGAGACAAGCCACTATACCAGTGCTACTCGTGCTAGAGGAAGCTGTCTTTTGAGGTCAGAACTAGTCCTAAACCTTAAATAGAACTCTTCCACGAATCTAAGAATCTAAAGGCCAGAACTGGTCCTGAGCCTTTCCTAGATTATAGATTCTTGCGTCCATTACGCAGAATAACACGCTTTATAAGTCTTTGCGATTTAAGGCCAGAACTGGTCTTAAGCCCTATAATTGCAAATACACGTCACGAATGCGTACTAAACAATAAACGCGTACTAAATAACAATTCCTACCCTAATAACACTTCCCTCCCCCCAAAAACATGGCTACGCCTACCTTAAACGACTAGGAAGACTCCTTACTACTAGGGGTAGCTTTATACGCAAAACTTATTAATAAAGATTAGGACAAATTTACCATTAATATAACAACTTATACCACAAAATAAGTTAACGGCTTTCTCCTATACTGTATTATATTCTACTAAAGTAGATACTACGCTAATCTATAGCTATAGGATGGACCGCTAACACCTAGGCACTTAGCAATGTTAATATTATTTAGAATTTTTGAGACTTCCTTTATAGAAATGGGGTATATATTACTAAAAATAGTAACCTAATTACTAGTAATATCTAGGCCGTTATTATTAGTATAGAAGAACTAGTATAGACGGAAGCTAAGATTATATATTAACTACGGAAACCTAGAACTAACCTATATTCTTTAAAAGGCAACTTTAATTTAAAACAAAACCCCTAGAACGCTACTATCCTACCTAGAGGTGCTCTCTTACTTAAAGGTGCTCTCCTACCTAGAGGTACTCTTCCTCTACCTCTACTGCCTCTAGCTCCTCTACCCTAGCTAACCGGTGAGCCTCTACTATAAGAAGTCACGAATCTAATAAAGGTATATTTAGACGAGGAGAAGAAGTTTAGAGGAGAACTATATAATATACTCAGAATAAAACTACAGGTCTTTTATAACTGCTGCAGTAAGGTCGGAATCTAATACCACTAGTTTTATTATGCTTTCTTGGTTATATTAAAGGGACGGGCGGCGACATTTTATTATAACCATATTATGGGTAGAAACTATAGCTTTAATATAATACTTTAGCTCACCAGAGCCCACTTTAAGACCAATAAGAATTGCCAGCTTTATATATCTAAATAGCGGGAGACTATATTCTAAAGAGTTATCGCTTCTAACTTAACAAAGACTTATTTAGAGTGCCTTTAACTACTCTTTAATAAACTCTAGAAAATCTAATATGGCCTTACTAAAACTTATTAAAATAAGAACAGTTTAAGGAACCAGGTTATCTTAGCCTGCTATAGCATTCCTAAGTGCAATTTGGCGCTATATAAACCTATAGATATATTTAAAGGAGTATATGCCAAGCTATGCTCCGCTATAGGTACTATAATACAAACATAAGAATCTTAACAGTTCTATACTGAAAACCCTACCCAACTAAGTATTCCTAACTAATATAATTATAACTGGACTGACTAAATATATGGTGGCCGTGGTAGGGAATACGGCAAAGGGTATAATTAATATTAACTATAAGGCAATCGTGAAGGTACTTATAGAGGTTTATTTTAAAGTAATTACTAGAAGAAGTGCTATGTTTGTAAGAAGCCAAATTGCTAGTTAACTAAACACTCCCTTAATAAGCAAATGGAGGCATATAATAAGTTTTGCCAGAGTATAAGAAACGTTAGAAATTATAAGGTTACTATGGCCTACTTCTAAAGCTTCCTAGTTAAATATAAAGGCGTAGAAGATCTTAAAGATGAGGTTAATAAGGCCAAACAGCTCCTTATGGATATAGAAATTAAGGACTACTCTCCCAACCAATACTTTACTAAGTATGGTGAGGTAGATGGTATATAAACTGTTGCTATTCTTAATAACTAATCTACACTCCACTCTATTATAAAGTTAGATATCTTTAATAAGCCAAGGAAGAGTTCTATGTTCTCCTTTAATAACAGATACTTAGCAAACGTCTTCTATGGTATTATACCAGACACTAAAGCCGCAGGAGTATCTATAGTAGGAGAACCTTAAGTTTAAGCCCTTCAGTAGCTTAATAGCTCTGTTTAGATTAACCATTTAATGGCAGGCTAATACATAATTTATTTTAGCAAGGGTACTATAATCTCTCTTAGTACAATTAGGGTTTAAACCCCCTTAGGGTATATTACTTTTTATATTATTCCTATAAACACCCCATTTCTATTTTATATTAGAGATATAGATAAATTGGGCGTTAAGCTTAATAACCTCAAGAATGTACTTATTTAAGGAGATAATTGGGTGCCCGTTATGCGCAAGTGGGGTTACCCCTAGTTGCTCCTTTATTAACTAGAAAGGAGTATTGCTTAAAGCCACTTAATTAAGTTAGAGTTATACCAACTATACCATTATTTTGGCTACCTATCTGTTTATTAATTGCTTAGGGTTCTTTAGCGAGTAGGCCATAAAGTTAAGGTTAAGGTAATTAAGCATCTTATAAAATACTGCTATTACTACTAAATAAACTAGAAGTCCCTTAGCCAATTTAAGTTTATCCTTAAAGATAACTACAACTTTAACTTCTATATTATTATTAACGTTATATATCTTAGCGGCAAACTAGTACTCTAAGTTATTAACTCCTTAACCTTCTTTTAAGCCGCACGTTTCTTAAAGGATATATTAGCTAAGAATATATAGGATACTCTTTAATTATGCTAGATTAATATCTACTTAGGACCCCCTAATTAAATCGTCTATAATATAGGAAAGAACTTCTTATCTATAGAGTTTTGATAATAGATAAAGGCAATGGCAATTAAGGTTAAGGAAGTCCCTATTAAGGCATATAATAGTATTAGGAAAGTAGAGCGGTATTACGCGCCATTATACTATATATATAAGATTATCTCTTTAGAACTAGAGGGCGCTAGTAAAGAACTTACCTTGCAAATAGCTATTAAAGCTATTAATAATTCCACCAGCCCGGATAGACTTATGCCTATATTACTAGTCTTTGGCGCCTACCCTTAAATAACTAACGATTTTCTACTATCTCCCTCCGTTGTGTAATGAGCTAAGGCTATTTGTAAGGCAATAAAGGAGGTGCGATATCTCTACGCTATACGCTAGGTTAATAACGCACTAGGAATAAGAAATGGCTTAAATACCTTAACTACGCTTAATCTGCCACTCCAGTTTAAGGTACGCATATGGCGTAAAAAGGGAGGATAGTTAGGCCTATATTAACTTATTGCAATTAATGGTTAAACTTATACTATTTAGATACTTTACGGACCCACTTAATTCCATTTAACTGTTATTAAGCCTTACTATAAAGATAATAGTTTTAAGCCTTTATAGGACGCCCTAAAAGATACCCTAGAGGAGAACCACGATTAATATACTCTAGAAGGCAACTACAATTCTAATATAATTATAGTAGATATGCTGTAACTATAACGCGGTAGAGGTCGCCCAAAGGGATTATAAAATTGCCAATATCTTGTTAATTTTGAAGAGCAATTTATTACCGCCATTAAGAATAGAGTTAAGTTATTAATGGCCTTTATAACAGCTAAAGAGAAGGCTGACTTTAAGCTCGCAAAACAGCTCTAAAAGGAAGGTTATATTATAACTCCAGAAGCTCCTTTCTAAGCATCTAATAAATAGGAGATTGATAGTCTTATTATAAGAGGAGTCTTTAAATTTGAGAAGTATAACCCTACTAAATTTAATAGAGTTTATATCTTTAAGTTAAGAATAGTTAATAAGATTAAGGGCAAAGCTACTAACGCCCTATTTAAGAATTTAAGGCTTGTTATTTAAGGCTATAATGATAATAGTAAGGAGGTAATTTTTACGCAATCTCCTATAATTTAACAAGCTAGTTAGTAAGTTATTATTACGCTAGCTCCCTCCTTAATAAAGAACGGAATAGCGGTTTATTTATAAGATATTACTTAGGCCTACACCTAATTAGAGACGCACCTTTAGCGCTTAATACTAGCATACCTTTTAGAGTAAATTCGCTACCAATATCCCAAAGATACGATTATGGTTGTGCTTAAGCCATTATATAGAATTACTAAGGCAGGAACTTATTAGTAGGCTACCTATAGTAAGCACCATAAAGAGAGGCTCTTAATAACTACTTCTATATTTAATCCATACTTCCTTATTACAACTATAGGAACCCTATTTAGAATTGTCGGTATATAAACTAATAATATAATTATTTTAGGAGACAACTAATTCTTAACTCTTAAAGAAGATAAGCTAGTAAAGGCAAATCTTATAGCAAAGCCAAAGGAAAAGCTTAATTTAACAATACTATTACTCTTTAATAGATGCATCCTCTCCCTAAATAAGGATTCTATTGCTTTACGCTAGAAGGGTTAAGGCAAGAAGATTAATATTATTAACGTTAATTCTCTAAAGTAAGGATATATGGAGCAATATGCTCGCGGAATCTATATTACTTCTATCTATTAACCCAAGGCTTCCTTTAATCTCTCTATTACCGCTTAACACCAGGAACTAATTAAGGATGACGTTCTTACCCTAAATAAATATCTTTCCTGGCAAATAAACTACCTTAATTAGGGACTACTCTACGTGCCTATTAATCTTCCCACTACTAAGCTCTTTATATTTATTAATAGATTATTTGCAAATAATAAAGATTTTAGCTCCTAGCTAGGATATAAGATTATTATCATAAATAAATCTACTAGAGAGAATAACTTTATAATCCACAGCAATCTTATCTATTAGAGCTTAACCAAGAGTAAGCGCGTTACTTAAAGCGTTTTAGTGTTAGAGATATATAGAATAGTTAGCGGAGTTAACATTATAATTGCAATTAGAACTACCCTAAAGATAATTATAGATTAACTTAAACTTCCTATTATCCCTATAATTATATGCACCGACTTATATTCCCTCTATAAGTATTTAGTTAAGCTTAGCACCACAAAAAAGAAGCGCCTTATAATTAATATTATAGCACTTTAGCAATCCTATAAGCGTTAAGAGCTCTTTAAGATTTAATAGATTAATGGACAAGATAACCTAGTAGATATAATAATAAAGGCAAACCCAAATAAGGCTCTAGAAACGTTTGTTAATATAAATACTCTATATATATAAGTTAAAGGTTAGGTTAAGAGGGAGTAAAAGATATGGTAATTTAAGGTTATTTTCCACATGTAATTCTTAGGCCATATGTAACAATCTCGGCCTACCGACCCTAAATTCTGCTATATTCTGCCAACCCTGACTTTAACTAGCCAATTAGGATTTTCCATCCCCGGGATAGAAAATCACTATTAGCTCGCTTACCACTAGCGCCTTGGCGGCCCTTGTAAGATGTCCACCTCTAACTCCTAAACGGTTCCTCTTCTTCTCTTTAGCTCAGCATCTTTACAAAATAGCATTCCATAGACTTTGGTTTAGAGACATTTAACAACGAGACTTATATTATAATGGCAATAGTAAGTAAGGAGGATTAATGTTTATCACGCTTAATTGCGTTATTTATATGTAGATGGCATCCATAAAAGAAGAATTGCCAGTATCGGGAATATATTACGTGTAGTTACGTGTCGCCGCGGCACTAGCGTGGCGGGGAGCCCTAAGCTCCTCGCCCTTCCTCATCAAGAAAATAATTGAACAACATCATACTAGCTACAAACTGTAACTACGTGATATCACCTTGTGTTACCAACAACTACTGTATATAGTAGGCGTAACTTCTGGAAGTATGGACCCTATATAGAATTAACAATCCTAGATATAGTAGTGTACTATACTTAGCCCTTATAGGCCGCTTATACCGTATATGCGCTCTACTAGAGCTTACTATCTACCTATACTCTTAATACCCTTAAGCCTTAAACTGGTTAACCCCTAAAGCCTTAGATATAGATTATATACTAAAGGTTTATAGATTAGTTGCATTTTCTTATAAAATAGATTAGCTAGTATTTCTCTGGTGAGAATTGGACTCTATATTATCCTGCCTATTTTATATAGGTATTATAAGCTTTTTCTAATGTCCTATAATTCTTTACAGCTGTTGGCCTATATATAATTAGGTTTATATTGTTAACGAAGCCTATCCTCTAAGTTACCCCTTCTTTAAAGGTCTTAAGTAGGTTGCTTATAAAGAAAAGGGAGAGTATAGGCGAAAGAGGTAATCCTTATAGTATTCCTATTATAACTACAATAGGGGGGCTCTGGTATTTGCTAAAGACTAATAATGTTTCTTTCTGGCCTATAAACCCTTAAATAAATTATATAATCCATTTTAGGAAGCCCTTTGCCCTAAGGATATATAGGAGACGCTTATAGGGTATATTATTGTAGGCGTCACTAATATCTAGGCTAAGTACTATTAATACTATAAAGTCCCTTTATATAGCCTATGCAGTTTTAATGGTAGTAGCAAGTAGTATAAGTACTAATAGTATTAAGCGGTTCTTTTTTGCCCCTATCTGGCTTTATAGTAGTAGAGTATGTTCCTCTACCGTATTTGCTATATGGTCTGCTATAACCCTCTCTAGGATCTTGCTAAGGGTGTTTTCTAAAGTAATAAGGTAGTAGTTTCCTGGGATTAAGTAGTCTGCTTTACCTTCTTTTTATAAAACTACTGTTATTATAAATCTTCTAAGTTGCGGGTAGTAGCCTATTATAAAGCATACTTTAGCTATATCTGCAAGCTAGGGTACTATAAGTAGTCTATAGGTCTTTAAAGCCTTATTTAGAATCCTATTAGGTCCTAGTGCTATATTATTTAAAAGGCGGCTAATGGTTTTAGCTATTTCTTCTATTATTATATCGCTATTAACCTATAGGCAAGTTACTAGTATTTTACCTGTAATGTTACTAAGGTCTACTAAGGCTAGTTAGGGGAAGAACCTTTTTATAAGGATCTTTGCCTTCTTATTATTGTTATTAGTGGCCTATAATTCTCCTATCCTTTATAGGGGCGGTAGGTATAAGTCTTCTACTAGGCGTCCTGCCTTACTCTTTACCTATTTTACTATAGCCTAAAGACCCTTATTACGGGGGAGGCTTGGGTTAGAAGTATGCTTATTTATAAACCATCTCTAGTTATTCCTTGCTTTTTTCTTTAGGGTATTCTTTAACTGGTTTCTTATGTCTTTATATTATCTCTTATCTTTAGGATTATAGCTACTTATATATTTCTTTCTTATTTGTTATTGGCTCGCTATAAGGGCCGCGCATTATGCGGACTATATATATTATATATAGGGGCCTAATTATAAGACCGGGCAGTGCTCTTCTAACCTATTTTTAATTACTGCCTAAATTCTTTTTAGTCTTTAGTTAATTTCCTTAGGGGTAGCTAGTAAGCCTTACTTGTTTAGTATTAGGTGGATTTCTTCTAAGTCTTAGAGTTATTGCTTAACTATATTAAGGAAGCTGTTGATCTTAGGCTTCCTTATTGCGTATCTTTTACTATTTAGATACGCCTTAATATCTAGATCTAGCTATATCTAGATAGGGATATGGTTTAAAGTAGGTACCTATTCTTCTTTAGGGATGCATCTTTTAAGTCTCTAGTATAGGCCATTGTCCATAAATATAAGGTTAATTATACTTTTAGTGGTGCCTTATTGCTATATAATTACTCCTAGGGGGTGGCTAGTTTAAGGCCCTAGATATTTATAGCCTTTAGTAGGCACTCTACCTATTATTCGGCAGTAACGTAGATGCCCCCCTACTATAGGTAATGGAGGTTTATATCTCCTAATAAGATAGACTCTATACCTTTAGTTTTTAGTAGGCTTATTGCTAATATAATATTCTCTATTTACGGTACCCCTTTAACCCTTAGGTTATAAATATTAATAATTTATACCGGTCCCCTATATATCTAGATTATTATAACTATAATATCTAGGTTAACTACCTACTATAACTATAAGGCTAGGCTAATAGTGTGACGGCGCTGGGGCGCGTCACCTAGTCAGGGGTTCGCTTAGGGCTTGGCTTGTGTATTTAGACGTGGCCTCACCACTTCTCTTGCTCCTCACCTTGATATCTTCGTAATACAGCATTCGTTCGCTTCGTGTTAGAAGCATTTGTTCAAGTCTTCGTTAAGACATTTGTTCAATGGTTCGAGCCGTCACAAATAGTCTTACTAATTATAAAGCACACGTATATAGCTGCTTTTGGTTTATATAGGAGCTAGAATCCTTAGGGGCAGTATGTTAATTATATATAGATATTATAGTATAGCTCTTGTATGGTAAGGATATAGTATTTCTCTAGGTCTAGACTGTCTAGCAGGGGCCTTATAAGATAGTGGTTTATATTGCCGCAGTTATACTATATAATGGTTAGGTGGCGGACCCCTAGTAAGGGTTCTTTAACTTTCCTTTATTTCTTACTTCTTCTATTTCCACTTTTTCTAGAATATTTAAAACTTCTATCTTTTATATTTACTCCCTAGCCGCTACTTATTTTATATAGAGCTTTTTATTCCCATATTTTATATTCCTACTAGTCCTTCTATATCTAAATCTATTATTATCTTAGGGTTTTCCCCTATACTTACTGGTTAACTATAAGCCCCTTATAGGCCAGCTAAGTATATTATATTTACCGCGTTAAGCCTAATTTTTAATTATCCTGGCCTTAAGCTTGCTATAGCTGTCTATAGGGGTCTTCCTATAGGGCGTCCTCTTCCTTATATCCCCTATGTCCCTTATGTCCCTATTTAATCTAGTAATATTATACGGCGTCACTTCTAGCCTGTTAAGGCTTGGGGTGGCTGGCTTAGCCCTCTAATATTAAAGGTAGGGAACGCTAGGAAGGCACTTGCGTCCCCTTAGCTTATCGCCTGTTATTTCTATTTGCATAACCTAGCATATAGTTGTTCCCGCAGCTATTAAGCCCTTACCTTCTATCTCCTGTATTTAATACAATCTACTCTCTCCTACGCCTTGTATGTGCTTTAGTGGCAGTTTACGCATTTTTTTTAGTCTTGGTTTATATAATGTCTTATATTATAGGGGCCTATATAGTGGCCGCAGCACACCTATACTGCGTATATAGATTGGGTATATCCCCATTATGCGCATTAATAGCATTGTTTTAGCTATAGTCTATAGTTATAGAGCCTTATGTTATATATAAGACTATTTATAATTATCCCTTTTTGGATAAGGAGTTTTTGTATTCCTAGTGTAAGTACGCTAATAATAAGGGAGCCATGCATGCGTCTGGCGTCTCCCTGGCGAGTCTTTAGCAACCCTTATATCCTCTCATTGTTTTCGTTATATGCTTAGTTTACATTTTTCTGTTGGAGCTATTGGATCCGGGTAACCACAAGTCCTGGTATAAGGCGTTCCGTTTGTTTTACTATCTCCTATATGGTTGCTGTGTTGTCCGCCTAGCGGCCCTTTTCTACCCTAAGGCTTACGGGAACCGCCAGTACTTCGACTGGGTGATCTTCACGAAGCACTTTTATGCTAATGCGTTCTCCTAGCCTGTCGCCTGCCCTTACGGCTCGTTCCTTTGCCTGTTGATCCTTAGGGTGACTCTAATGTCTCCGCTCCTAAGGTGACGGACTGCGACAGCGTCGTAGACCTCTTTGCGAATCTCCGTGAGCACTTCTATTTCTAATAAAGTATATATATAATATATATTGTCTACTTAATTTAATAAAAAATTCCCTTGGTTTAACGTGTCCCGCTCTACGTCGCCATATAGTCAAAAAGACAGACAGTGCTTGCGAATCTATCGCGACTGTTGCGGGATCTACTATATGTACTCTTATACTTATTTTATTGTTATAGCTTTATAATAGAACGGCTTTTAAAAGGCGCATATTTTATTAAATAATATTCTTGTTTTTTAATAAGAGGCAGTTGTCTTTTACTTTTATATAATAATTTTAATAATATATATTAATTGCTAAAGAAAGTGGTGGTTTCCGTACTACTTTGAATCCCGTCTAGATTTTCCATAAGTTTTCAAGGACAAGGTCTAGTTCTTGAGCCATTCTTTCACAAGCCACTCCACGCCGTCCTTTAACCAAGGATCTTTGTCGACAGATTTCTCCCCATCAAAACCATGATCCCCGTCTTCCACAGTTAACTTTACCTTCGTGTCCGGAAACAGCTCTCTCACCTTCTCCACAAAGACTACACTAGACTCTACCGGTAAAATCTCATCGTCCCTCCCATGCAGAAGCCAGATACTTGGGAAATGAGTAGCTGTTTCTATTGCCTCTATTGGATAGAATTTAGGGTCATGTCCCAGAATATCGCACCATTTCCCATATACGGCCACGGCGAACATCAAATCTAGTCGAGCTGGTGGAGTGGCGCCACTAACTACTGCCCCTGGTTGAATCCTAGCGACGAACTTGTCCACAAAGTCTTCGTCGGGGACTGGCATACCGAAGATCATCTTCGTCTTCTTTGCAGCAGCGATTTCGGTTCGTCGATCCGTCATCGGATACTGGGCCAGCACCGCGTTAATGGATCCTTCTGGGAGCATGAAGGCTGATAGTAGAGCCAAGTGGCCGCCGGCACTCTCTCCACACACGAGGATATGGTCGAAGTCCACGGTGAGTGGGACAGTGGACTTGGATGCTACGAAGGATAAGAGGGATTGTTGGACCCAAACCCAGAAGTCTGATATATCGTCCAGAATATCAGAGCCTTTGGACTCCGGGAGGAGGCGGTAGTTGGGAGAGACGATGATTGCAGATTGAGCAGCTGCAAAAGATACGATGTATGGTGCGAACCATTCCGTGTAGAGGGAAGTCCCAGTAACCTGGCATTGGATTGTTAGTTGACTATGAAACGAGGAGACTGAAGCTGTTCTGGATGTCTTACCAAAAAACCTCCATGGAATCGAACAATCAACGGGTGACTGCCTGGCTTGATGTGCTTAGGAATGATGACATTAACTTCGATACTATGATCCCCAACCTCTTTGTAGGCGGTGGTGTGAATATTCCAGTCATCGAAGCGGTGTTCTACATCCTCGACGCCCATTTTTCCTTATTAGGTTTTGATTCGGAGATTCTTTTTGATAGAGTTTGTTGAGGCAAGCCTAGGAAATAGGGTTCAGAAGAATTTAGCTTTGCTTTCTTGAGGAATAGAGAAAGGTGTTCTGAGTGTTGCTGTACATGTACCTCCAACACCGTCTCGACCGACACCTTTATACCTTTCTTCCACCTAATGTTACTCGCCACACGGCTTTAACGCTATTTCTACTGTCCGAAGTCCTTAAGACACGTTGCGCAATCCGCTGCGACTTCACCACAGATATCCAAGTTTATCTTCAGTTCCGTTTTCAGATTAGGGAATTTAAGGACGTGCGTTTATAGAAGAGGGAATTTCTGCTCGTGCAACCCATGCCAAGCGCCAGCGCCACTCGGACTTTGAACACCACGCCGAGCCGATGGAATTAGTCATTTTTTAAGATGACAGCCGGATGTGGTTATTTGGGGCCCTTTGCTTCTCTTTGGGATGGATTATGTTCATTTCACCTCGTCAAGCGATTGTCAAGCCCAGACAGGATATTTAGGAACTTTAAGCCGCGGGCTTAGGGCAGTGCTTGCGTACCTATGCTAGAATGCTCCCTCCATGTATATCTAGCATTCAAACGTCTATCGACTATCATATCCCTGAGCAACTTATATCCTAAATTTCCTCATAATCTACTACATTCCTGCCTCATTTGATTCCTATAAATACTATGCAATCAATCTTTCTCGTCGACCTCTTACATGACGTTATACATTTTATGGCCCGAGGTCGGATTCTAGCGAATTCTGGGTCTTGAGATAGTACCTAATCTAGGCTGTCCAGCTGCGGTATCGTACCGCCTTTGATATTTCAAGTTTGAATCTCGAGCGTTGGTAATGAAAGACCCCGCCTTTAAAATTCGAGGAAATGGGTATAAGGAGAGGTAAAATCACACAAGCATTCACGCGAATTTTCATGGGATACTCTATCAAATAGTTTTAGATTGAATTGATTCTAAAGGGACTTCTCTAGCTCCTCCATACGTGATATTGCGACATGCCATTTCTCCCACTCGCCTTCCGGAAGCTTCCCTTTCAATGGTAATCTGCCACCTTCCAATGTCCCCATCCCTAGCACCCGATACACGCCCTCCTTGATTCCCACTATACCCCACCTTACAATAAACTCCTCAGCACGACTCACCGCATACTGCATTGTCTGGATCTCCTTCAATGCCTTTGGTCCGGCTGGTCCTTTTTCTACTAGGTCCATCAATCGTGTCACGGTCTTCGGATACATTGCAGCAAGGCCATCAATCACACCTGCCGCACCGAAGTATACAATTGGGCCAAGCTGCTGGCCGAAACCGCTGTAAACGCGGAATTTCTCGTGGTCGATTTCAGGATCTAAGGAGACTTGGACGTGATAAGATGCGTTGCCGTGTGACCTATAATAATACTGTTAGCCTTCTTCCTCCTAGAGGACGCTGTCGGCAGATTTCTTCCTGGCTGAAAGGTGGCTCTCCTACATTTTGCAACCCACAATGTTAGGGTGTTGGGCAAGATGGGTGTAAGTCTCTGGAGTAACCATGATTTGGTTAGTCACACCAGGATAGTTGTATCTTGATTACTTGTCAGCTATGATAGAGAGTCAGAGAAATGGGCTGGCTAAGCTCTTACATCAAAATGGGTATTGGGCTGTTGTCGGCCACAACTGTGTACCACTCCTTGAGATTCTCCTGGTTTGCTGCAAGCCCGAAGTATCCAGGTGCTAACACCAATCCCCATTGTGCTCCAGCTCGTGCAAAATCTTCTAACCACTTCAGCACCTCATCCACCGAATTGACTAGAACACCGGCCATAACTGGGTAACCTGGGAATCCGGCATCATCCAGACCTTTACGGACACCGGAAACTAACTCAAATCGCTCTGATCGGGAGAGATGGATAGCTTCGCCGGTGGAGCCGAGGAGGACGAGACCGCGAATACCATTCTTCGCTAGATGTATACTGTGCTTAATTTGCGTTTTGACGTCGACTTCGGCTTGGAGAGCATTGCTGGATAACGCAGGATGGAAGAATGTTGGGACAGGGACGAAGACGCCAGTGGGCGGAGAAGTTACGGAGTCACGTGTGGATTTGGTCATTTTACAGAAAGCGGTCTTGCTTTTCCTTCAATGCTTCGATTCGCAAAACAGCACAGCATCCAGCTCAAATGCGATATATATCGCGGGCCAACCTCATATTTGCGAATTGCCCCTCGTACCCCTCGGTACATCTTCCCCGACTTACGTAAGGATGGAGTAGAGTTCTCGAGCTTCTCGCTGATCTTTAACCCTACGTCCGACGTCGGGATGCCTCGCAGAACGGCCCGCAGATTCAACCCGGAAAAGCGAATTGATAGTCAGATTCCCACATCAAGCTATGGGTGCGAATATGATGAATTGTAATAGCGTCTGTACCGGCGGATGGTATTCCACGCATCTCTTTCCAGTATATAGACGCGTAAGAGACGCGCTATCTAAGATACAGTACTATCAATCAACTTCTATCCGCCATGGCGCTGAACTGGTCTTTCAAATTGAATTCCGGATATTCTATCCCATCACCCGTCAGGTACGCAGGAGATTTCCCCTTCCTTTTTGGGACTAGCGGTTTTCTCCCCATAAGGCGCCCACAAGGTTGCTGAGGTCTTAGGCCTCTTTGGGGGCCTTTGGTGGGTCTAAGGGCATAGACCACCTAAAATCTCGTTACTGAGGCAACAGAGCCCCCATAACTTTGGTGACCTTATGTATGAAGAATCCCAACCGCACTAGCGGGGGAGGGGCGCCAAGGCTAAATCTCTTTCAGGTAAAGCTTGCGGGTTTCAACTCCCTGGATGCCTGCACTCCACCATGAACGCGCAGAATGTCTCCTAAAAGAGAATCATTGACGAAAGGCTGAGGTTATTTCGAAGTTGTATTTGTACACACTGCCCGTGTGGGCCCCCTCACTAAGGCTGATTTGGATAAGCGCCATCCGTACTGGGGGGACAAAGCCCGTATGCTGGCATTTATATTCTGACCGTTTCCCTAGGATCAGATCATGAAATCAATCTCTCTTAACATTTTCCAGCGGACTATAGACCCAGGCTTGTCATTCCAACCTCAATTAGCTCTCCACCATGTCCACAGATACACCCGTCCGTCGCCCGTATCACGGCTCCTGCCATTGCGGCTTTATCAAGTACATTGTTCAGCTAACCTTCCCGCCCAACCTTGATCCCAGAACTTCTTCTATACGCATGTACAAGTGCAATTGCTCTACATGCGTCAAGATGGGGATACTCCACCTCCGTCCCATCAACCCCACCTCGGACTTCGTCCTGCTCTCTCCTACAGACCCAGTAACGGAGCTGGGTGATTATCGCTGCTTCGCGAAAAAGACGGACTGGTATTTCTGCAAGAATTGCGGCGTGCGATGCTTCGCCCTCGGTGGGTCAGGCGAGACAGTCGAGATTGATCTAGATAAGTGGCTACAGAGGGTGGAGATGGATACGCAGGGTCAGGAAAACAAGACAAAGGTATTTAAACCGAAGGCAGGCGAGTGGAAGATTATATCGGAAGCGGGCAAGGAGGAGGTGCGTCCCGGCGTATACCTGTCAATCAATGCGGTCACGCTCGAGCCAGACCAGGAAGGGTTGAGTTTGAAAGAGTGGACCGAGAAAGGATGGATTGCTTATGCAGATGCAAGGAATCGCACGGGACAGCCAAGGTTGGGTGAGCCGCATGAGGGTGGGGTATATTAGGGGCTGGAGTATTATACCCCTTTCAATATGTGCAATGATTTGATGGGCCTGGGATTGTCAGATGGATTGGTCTGTGGTATCATACTAGGATCTCCAGGAACGGGATACGTATTTGGATTTGATCTGCTCCGGTCAACGTTCCAATGCCTCCATACATATCACGCCGGGATTTTAATACTAATTTAGCCAATTCTAAAAACAGGTTTCCTTGGGCTGAACACCAACTCTAATTTAACACTTATCTCATTAAGAATCTAGCACCTCCTACTTTACCTCTCAGTGTTATGTTAGCCTGCCCCTTATATGTTCACGATTTTAGTATGACTATTTTAATATTCGTCCATGCCTTTTATTATACCTGAACGTAATTCTGTACCTTCTCAGTCTATTTAGTTACCTCTAACTACATCGTATTAATAGCAAAACCTTCCAAACATTCAGATACCGGCTAAACATATTTTATCACTGCAAACTGAAGGAGAGATAGAAGAGCAAGATAAAATGAGCGTAATGGCAGAGCTCATTCAACTAGGCTCCCACCAGGTTGATGATGAAACAATTGTAAGTAGTGGATGCATTTCCCTCTTTCTCTACTACTGGAGCTCACACAGATCCAGATTCTGACCGGTGCTATCGGTTCACTCGGCGCACATATCTTGACCCGACTAGCCAATCAAAGTCAAGTTAGTCTACTGCCTTGCCCGCGCCAACTCCTTAACTGCAGCCAAACAGCGAGTTCTCTCCACTGTCTCTGCAAAGAAGCTCGGACTTTTCGCCTACGGACAACTGGAGAAGATCATTTGCCTCCCTGCAGGTCTAAGCAAGGAGAACCTAGGCTTGGATGAAGCTATATTGAAAGAGCTCAACAATAGATTAACTATTGTCATCCACAACGCCTGGGCATTACAACGCCTGGGCATTCGCAGCTTCAAGTCCCATTATATCAAAGGAACTTTTAACCCCCTGAACCTGTACTTAAGTGTCGAGACTACTAATCCTGCAAGGCTCTTCTTCTGCTCCTCTATATTAGCGGTGGCGGGTACGCCATTGCCAGCAACTATCCTGGAGACACACATCGAAGCAATCTCAAGCACAATGCATAGGCTATGCGCGTTCAAAATTAGCCACGGAGAATATCATCTAGGCTGCATGGATAAAGACAGGTATGATTGCGAGGGTGTTACGCCTCGGCCAAACTGTCGGAGACACCCAGCACGGTTTATAGAATACAACCGAAGCCATCCTATTAATGATCCAGAGCGCCACAACTATCGGCGCATTACCGGCGTTAGAAGAGGTGAGCCCTCCCGCTCAAGTCTCAAAACTCGTGCAAAGTAGTTGACTGCCCTAGACACCCTCCTGGATGCCTGTAGGCGAGGTTGTCCGCGCCGTGCTCGAGCTCTCTGGGCTCCACTCCGGTTCGTCACCCAGTGCAGACCCGCAGTCTGACATTTCTACCGTCTACCGTGTGCAGAACACGTGCCTGTTTCACTGGACGCATGAGCTGCTACCAGCCCTGCGTGCTGCTGGTCTGGACTTCGAGGCTGTGCCCCAGCGCGAGTGGGTCAGGAGGCTTCGTGAGGGTGAGCAGGATCCCAAGAAGAACCCGACGATCAAGCTGTTGGATTTCTTTGCCGAGAAGTACGATAACGACAAGCCTGGACGTGTAGGGCTAGTTTTTATGACTGAAAAGAGTGGAGAGAGGAGTGAGGCTGCTAGGAAGGGATACGATGTTGTAAGGAGTGGTTTGATGAGCAAGACAATTGAGAGTTGGAGAGGGATGCGGTAGATTTACGAGCTAGTTTCTAGTTTATTTATTACAGTATTGGGAATTGTTTGTTCTCTACAATGATTTCGGAAGCTCTAAAGTAGCCTAAATACTGTAAGGGATCTTTTGGCGGCTGCCAAGGCTAGCCTTCGGCTAGCCCTTGGCACCTCCTTATAAGCTCCCTTGGGCTTGCAGCCCTTCCCTCCTCATCGGTTCGTCTCCGTACGAGGTATTGCCATACCTACTCTTTACCATATCGTCCTCTTCCATCGACTCTCCTTGTGACTCATGCTCGGCTTGCCTGCTCCCTACCGTACACCTGGGCAATAGCCTTACAAATACACTCTTTTCGGTTCATGGCTCCGGCCCTCTTTTCTTCCCGGAATTTAAAAGCATCGGCTCCCATTGATCCTTGGTTGGTCTTGGCTGCCAATGCGTAGGGCTGAGACATGTGTAAGCGAAGCGCACACATAAATAGCAGAACCATGGTCACAGCCAAGGAGAGGGAGTCGCGGACATGAGTGCTTGCAACTGCACGTTGACGGTCTGTGAGTCCCAGATTTGCTAATAAGTCAGACCTGCGGAGGATAAATTATCCTATCCGGTCGGGCGGATAATAATCCTATCCGAGGATAGCCCGGATATCGGATAATATCCGGATAATATCTGGATATCCGCAAAATTTCAAGTATCCCTTCTCCTAGTGCATTTCGTCCTACTATTATTAATAAGGGTTATAGAATTAATAGAATTAAGGCTCTGTAACCATATAAGTACTTTTAATTCTAGTGTTTATATATATTTTAACTCTTATAGGACGTTACTAAGGAAAGAAATAAACTAAACCTTTATTCTCTATTATACGACGCTATAAATAAACATAATAGATTATAAGTTTAAATTCTACTAATATTGTCCTTTATTAGAAATTAGGAAATGTAATTATCTAATATACTTCTTGTCCTACTATATAAGAGATTCTCTAGTAAGATTACTGTCGGAATGTTAGTCATGTAACGTGGTCACGAGACCGCAAAGCGAGGCTAGTTAACCTAACCTTAGAGCAACCCCTTACTTCTAGACAATCAATCATCTAACAATTAACAACGCATACGTATCATATAGTGATATTCGTACCCGTTAATTAAAGTATGTATACCAACACTAATTAGTAGATATATAGATTAGGAAATACGCAATAGCTAGCGCTTAAGGAGTAGTACTAGAAACAGTTCACTAATTGCCTAGTTCTTGTCTGTTTTATTAAAGGAGAAGACTACAACTTCTACTTAAGCTTAAAAGCGTGTATTAGCCTTACAGCTAATATAATAGATTGCTAAGAGAATAGCAGCCTTACTAAGAACACTTTACAGGTCTAATGGCTGTAGAGAACGTACATACAAACCTTAACCTTAACTATACCCTTACCCTTAACCTTACCCTCGACCTTGACCTTAACCCTTAACCTCAACCTTAACCTCAATCTCTGTTTAAGCCTTAACCCTTAAACTCCCAGACCAAGAACACTCTATAGGCCCTAAGGCTATAGAGAATACCCTAAACCTTAAATCTTAAACCTTAAACCTCCTTACCTTTAAACCTCCACTTAAACCTTATGGATACTCAACCCATAACTACAATAGAGTGGTATGAGAAGATATTAAAACATAGTAATAGAATTACTGCTACTACAGCTTCCAAAGATAAGCTAGGAAACTATATAGCAATAAAGGTCTACATACACACACAGAAGAACTTCACAGACTACACATTATAAACAGTATTTAAGGAGGAATTTAAAGGCTTTACTACCAAAGATTTTAAGCGCATGCGAATTAATATAAGAGCAAAGTTACGCACTTATCTACTCAAGAGAGGAGTGTATATAGGAAAGCACAATAGCAGATATTTAATCTTAGAAGCACTATTCAACCTCCTCTAAGAGGAAGAACTTTATAAATAGACAAATAAGGAAATTATAGAAGCTCTTAAGGCAGTCAGCCCTATAATTACAGTAGCGCTACAAGAACGGCTTAACTCGATATAAACAGCTCTAATATTAAATCAAGCTATACCCCCGTTAGTTATAGCCTCTTTAGCTCCTATAACCCCCCCCCTACAGCCTACTACCTTCCTATATAGTGCCGATGCCTGTAAGCCATTAACTACCTCCACTACCTCCAACGCCTGCAATCCAGCCTATAGCTATAGCCACAACACCTAAAACGCAAATACCTACCCCTACAACACCCTAACCAGCTGTTGCATCTATACCCTAGCAAACTGCACTAACCGCCACCTAATAGTAAGCTGCACCTACCTCTACCCAAAATTAACTACTTACTCTCCTTACTTAACTCCTATAGACGCAGAATTAGTAATCATTGCCTATAGTAACTGCCTCTACCCTCCCTTTAGTAACCGCTCCTACTCTACCTAGTCCCCCTCCTGCCCAGTATCTTCACCCTAGTACTGCCAATACCGACCCTGCTATACACCTGCCTATATACAGTAAAGAGGTAGCCACTATTGCTAAGATCTACACAGACGACCAGAAGTACGATAGAGTAAGTAATAGCTTTAACTTTAAGTTAACTATCTTCTATAATATTTGTAAGAGAGCTAGTCTACCTCCTAAAGGCTATATAACCGCACTCCCAACCATACTAAAGGGACTTGCTTAGGATCACTACTATAATAGCAGCCTTTTAACTAGATCATTTACTAAGGCATATAACCACATGCGTTACTTCTTTAAAGAACTAAAGTACTATTGGAGAAACCTTACTAAATGGAACGCTACCAACTTCTAAGGAATTATTAACGAGAACCCTAATAAGCAAATCTATTAGAGTTTCCAACTACTCCTTAATAAGCTTTTAAAATATTACTATGGATTACACCTAGAGTTTTGTATAGACCTCTTCCTTATAAATAAGCTAGTCACCGCTTGCCAAGGAGTACTAGTATGCCGTATTGCCATTTCTAACCCTTCTAAAGACCTCTCCTAGTTAATTAGCAAGTTGCAATCTTCTGTAGTTATATAGGAGAAGGAACACCCTTCCTAGGCCTTAATAAGACCGTCTTAAGGAACCTACTTTATGGATCACATATACCGCCGTAACATCCGTAACAACCGTGACCGAACCCGCTCCTATAGACAAAACACCGTCAGATCCCTAAAGGCCAAGTGCTATATTTGCCAAAAGGAGAGCTGCCGCTTATGGAAACACATAGAGAAGAAGCGGAACCGTTCTAGAGATGAGTATAAAAGACGTTTTAACAATAATAAGGGCCATAACGGTAACTTTAAAGAACGCTTTAGACAATACACTATCTACTATAAAGGAGACGATAATAATAAGTATAATAAGACTTTTGAAGCTCTTATACTAAACACAGACACTAACAAAAACACTAATAATAATAACAGCGAGGAAGAATTAGAAGACCCTAACAGCTACTACCTTATATTATTTAGGACTCTTACTACAGACAAAGCAACCTCTATAAGTGTAGAACTAGCCAATAAGGCTTATGCTTACTTACTTACTATAATCTCTATGGAACCTACTACGGAAACTAACCCGTTTAACTATAACATAACAACCGCCGCTTTACGCTATACTTCCACAGTATTTATAGGAATTATAATCAATACCAGTACGTCAAAGAAGTCTATGGCCGGTTATAGACAATTCCAGGTACTATAAAACGCAGACTAATCTATAAGACTTAATACCTCAACCAAAGGATAAGTTAACGTGCAGTTTGGCATTAGAATCGCTACCTCTATTAGAACTACAGATATCATCACCTCTATAGGCAAGATACAGTTTCATGTTGTTTATATAGATACCCCCTTCTTGCTCTACTTAGCGGATATAGACAGACTCTAAATCTACTATAACAACCTTAGAAATGTTGTTATCACTTACACCAAAAAAGTACTAGTAATGCGACGGTTTGGCCACCCGTTTCTCTTATAGAGCTTATTACTATAGTTATATCTGTTTAAATCCTTTAACGCGAACCCCTGCTACTTAACAAATATAGAGCTACGGCGCCTATATCATCGATTTGGACATCCCTCAGTTAAGAAATTGCAAAAACTACTCTACTATACTGGCCATAAAACGGATAGAATGGCTATTAAGTAACTAACTAAGTTCTGCTACTACTATTAGAAGTTTAGCAAATTACTAGGTAGATTCCGCTTTACCCTATAAGATAATATTAATTTTAACTACAATATTATTGTTAATATTATATATATTAGCGGATCACCCCTCCTACACGTTGTTAATAAAGGAACGCGATTCTAAGCCGGTAGATAGCTATAAGATATTAGCGCCAAATATATATAGGACGTTCTATAGATGTGCTAGATTAATACCTATTTAGGGCTACTAGACCTAATTACCTATGACGCTGAAAAGAACTTTATTAGTAAGGAATTTAAGTAATACGCCACCATTATAGGAATTAGTATAAAGGGAGTACCGGTTAAAGCATATAACTCTATTGGAATAGTAGAGCGCTACTATAGTCTATTACACTGAGCCTATTAGATCATCATGACTGAAATCCCTAAAATTAATAAGGAGATAGGACTCTAAATGGTATTTAAAGTAATTAATGATTCAGCTAGCCCTGGAGGACTAGTTCCTATACTTCTAGTCTTTAAAGCCTACCCCCAAATGGTTAAATCCAATGCACCATCCCCTATGGTTATATAACGCGCTGCCGTAATTAAAAAGGCTATAGTAGAGATATAGAAGTTATAAGCTGAATAATAGATTGCTAACGCGCTAAATATGCGAAACGGACCCAATACTAATGCGATTTATGATCTTCTACTAAATTCGCCTGTTTTAGTCTGGAGAGAAGGAAACACTGGCTAAAGCGGCCATTAGAACGGGCCATTTACCTTACTTACTATTAAGGGTGAAACATATACCGTTAAACTGTCTAGCAGACCTATAGCCTTCCAATCTACGGTTATAAAACCCTACCTTTAAGCAACTGAATTGTAGGAGCAAATCATTAGACTAAAATTGCTACCTAAACCTCTATTTAGGTCAGCCCTTTCTAAGACTATCTTAGAGAGACCTACTAAAGCTTAGCAATAACCCCCGAAATGAGGCAGAGAACGCCCTTATAAATACCCTCTACTTACGGCTATAGCTAACATCACCATCTACTTATAGAATGACAGTTAATTTAGTACTTAATTCAGCGCCTTTTAATAGAAGGAGCTTACTAGTCTACTTAAGAAGGGAGTTTTTAAGATTATAAGACTTACGGATATACCACAAGGCGTATAACTCTTTAATTTATAATTTATTGATAAGATTAAGAACAAGGGAACTAATAAGGCTTTTAAGAAATCCCAACTAGTTATATAAGCTTATAACGACTTAGAAAAGGAACTGGTTCTTACCCAATTACTAACCATTTAACGAGTTAGCTAATAACTAATTCTCTATATTACCACCATAAAGCTTCTATAGGCATAACTTTACCTCTAAGATATTTTATAGGCCTATGTATAATCAACCACTATACTAAATCAAGAATTTTACGTATAATCTCTGTATAAGCTAATTAAGCAACTTAGGATTAACAAGGCCTCTATTTTAAAGGTTATAAAACCACTCTACGGAGTACCAGAAGCCGGTAACCACTAGTTTAAGATATATCACTTACATTATATTTAACAGTTGTATATAGACTAGTCTATATATAACCCCTATCTTCTACAAAGCAATAAACCCTTTGGTATTATAAGCCTATAAATTAACAATACTCTATTCCTAGTAGATAAGACCTTTATAAACACAGAGCAAAACAAGCTACATAAGGCTAAGTTTATGGCTAAAGAACAGGAATAACTTACTGTTAATACGCCCATTAAGTTTAACAGTGGAGTTATTTAGCTACTAACTGACGGGAGCATTATGCTTACTTAGGAACGATAATGCATAAACCTTAGTACGATTAGCACCAAGCTTGCCACAAGTACAGGATTAAGAGGAGCTATAAGAACCTTAACTCTAAAGGACTAATATATCACTTAATGCGCTAGAGGTGTATATATCGCTTTAGTTTGCTAGCTAGAAGCCTTATTTAATTTATCCTTTACTGCCTAGGTAATTAACCCCAACAAGGAAGACGTAAAATAGTTAAATAAGTGTCTAAACTGGCAAATTGAGAACGCTAATAGAGGCCTTAAGTTTATTAAGTTAGATATTAAAACCCTATAGCTCCTGGTGTTTACAGACGCGTTATTTACTAATAATAAGGACCTCTCTTCGCAGATTAGCTATATTATTGTACTAGCTAATGCTATAAAGAAGGCCAATATTATCCATTAGAGCTTAGTTAAGTGTAAAAGAGTTACTTAGAGTGTACTAGCTTCTAAACTCTACAGTACAGCCCACGGCTTTAATATTAGCGTTGCAATTAAATCTACAGTAGATAAGATCCTATAAATTAACCTCCTACTTATGCTTTGCACTGATTCCAAGTCCTTATATAACTGTTTAGTACGACTTAGAACCACCTAAGAAAAGCGCCTAATAATTAATGTAATGTGCCTCCGGCAAGCCTATAAACGGAGACAGATTACAGAGGTAAAATGGATTAATGGAGAGGCCAACCCTACTAACGCTATAACAAAGGGAAAGCCCTACGCGGCTCTTTAATAGCTTATTAATACAAACCGAATCGACCTATAAGTTGTAGGATGGGTTAAACGAACAAACTTAGATTTAGCTTAGCGTTAGGTAACTAATTGTAACGATGTAGACCCTAAATTTAACCAGCCAATTAGGATTTTCCATCCCTAGGATAGAAAATCGCTATTGGCTCGCTTACCACTAGCGCCTTGGCGGCCCTTGCGATATGTTAACCTACTACCCCTAATAATTCTTCTTGCAATTACAGACCTGTAAAAGGAGCGTGGAAGCTATTGTGTATTAATTAGATCTCTAGCTATTACGTATACGCTGCGAATAAGTCTAGAAGTAAACTTAGCTTTGGAATATAGATTAGCCTTCTTTTTAGAGTTGCTCCAGTATTGGAATGTTAGTCATGTGACGTGGTTACGAGACCGCGAAGTAAGGCTAGTTAACCTAACCTTAGAGCAACCCCTTACTTCTAGATAATCAATCATCCAACAATTAACAACGCATACGTATTATATAGTGATATTCGTGCCCGTTGATTAAAGCATGTATACCGACAATTACTATACTATAAGTAAATTCTTCTTTTTATATAATACCTATATAACTAACCACTCTTAGAATAAATAGAAGAGGGTAAAAGTTTTACTAGTAATTAATATAAAGGCTTAGGCGGGAAGTATATTAAAGAAGCAGGTATAGATAGGGAGGCCCTTATATATAAATGCAATTCTAATTTAAAGTCGTAGATCTCTAAATATAACTATAATATAAGAGTATATATATTAGGTCCCGCCGCGCTTACAACAAGTTCGCAAGCACTCTTAGTCTTTTTAGCCCTATGGTAATGTAGAGGCAGGCCACGTTACATATAAGTAATTTATATTACTTATATAAGGCAGAGAGCTAATTAATGCTAGTTCTATAAGGCTTATATAACGACTCCGCGTTATCTAATAGGCCTTTACCCCTTTACTAAGTATTAGAGTCTCCTAGGGTTCTATAGTAGGTGCTATAGAAATTGCAAGTAACGGGCTTATAGGGCTTAATGTTCAGCGTATAATAAAAATTCTTAGCCTATAGCGGCGGCAGTAGGAGCACTAAAGGGTAAGGATTAGATTATAGAACTAGAGGATAAGGAATAGATAAAAGTTACTAAATTTAAACTGCTAGGTCTCCTCTCTTTGGTACTATTTTATTTTATTTTATAGTATTCTATATAAAGAGAAGTATGAATAAAAAGTCAGAAAGGAGGTAGCTAACTAGTAGGAAAGCTAAAGGTATTTGCTAAGGCTCTACACGAAGCTCTGCGGAGGCTCTGCACGAAGCTCTGCAGAGGCCCTACACGGAGCTCTGCGTACGTAGGCTCTGCACGAAGCTCTGCGGAGGCTCTACACGAAGCTCTGCACGACGGTTCTGCGTACGACGGTTCTGCGTACAACAGTTCTACTACGGAGGCTCTATATAAAAGCTTTGTGCAGAGCTTTGTGTAGAGCTTCGTGCAGAGCTTTATGCAGAGCTTCGTGCAGAGCTTTGTGTAGAGCTTCGTGTAGAGCTCCGTGCAGAAATTTATGCAGAGCCTCCGCAGAGCTTCGCGCAGAGCCTCCGTACGCAGAGCCTGGTGCAGAGCTTGGTGTAGAGCCTCCGTACGCAGAGCTTGGTGCAGATAAGCCTTATAATATTACTTATCCTCAGGATATTTAAATAAAAGTGGTACCATTTTAAAGTGCTTTACAAGCTCTATAAATCTATGCCAATAGAAAAATTATTTATTTAATATTGGGGGGTGCATTACAAGTATAAGCATATTAGGGGATTTTGCCAAGACTATCCGGAGACTATCCGGATAGTCTCCGGATACTATCAGCTGATAGGTCTATTATCCGAGAGGGCTATCCGGCCTATCCTCCGCAGGTCTGCTAATAAGCAAGCCAAATTTCTGGTACAAGCTCATGTGCAAGCCATGATAGGTAGGTCTGCGTTAGCGTGCACTGTCCTCATTCTGAGCTTTGCACACTCTGCGCACTACAAGCCAGCTTGGCTTGCTCATTAGGTCTGTGAGTGCAAAAGCTAATTGACAGTTGCTAGTGTAACATATGGTAGTCTCCATCTTCTTGCCTGGGCTACACCGTTTGCTTCGTAGACGTAAAGGATGATGAGGTGAATATCAGAGTTAGCAATGTTTGCGCCCATGACTGGTAGATTTAGTCCTACGGTTATCGATAAGAGTTGGCCAATAGAATCAATGGGATCAAGGCTCCGTGACCATGCGCGAACACCAGAATCAAAAATACGCGTATGGTCACGAGGCCTTGATTCCATTGATTCTATTGGCTAGCTCTTATCGATAACCGTAGGACTAAATCTACCAGCCGAAGGGATAATCACAGTCTGCATATTTTATTAGGACGTTATGGTTTCATAGGAAGCAGCAGAAGCAGCCACTCAAGAGCCTCCAAAACACCGTCGTACATTTATGTGGCTCTTTTGCCACCTGAATCTATCTTTTACATTTCTCAAGAACTTATCTTGCCGTGGAATGCTTTATGAGTATCGTGCATCTTCCGGAAGAGGGTTACACTTTACCAAGCTGGTCGCAATACTTTCCTTATATCACGAGGCATTTATGTAGAAAGCAGAAATCCGAGGAGTTCTCACTTCAACTGTCGAATTTTATTATTATTATGCAACTAATGCGCCGGATAGACTGACAACGAATTTTTCTTATGCTTAGGTAAATTTCTTTCTATGCAACGCTACTAGTATATGCACAAGAAACCCTTTGGGTGAGGCACTACTATTATCCTGTCCAACTCCGCCTTAATGTACCGGAATCTGATATTCCAATAACAATCACATAGTGATACCTTCAATAAGCGCATACTCTCATGATCTAACGCACACACCGTCTTTACGACTACTCTTACCTCTCCGGTCCCTTACCCTTTACCTTAGCTTTCTCAATCCTCTCGCTCTTCTCTTGTTCAAGGTCAAATACCCTCACAAACAGCCGCATCCATTTCTCCTCTCTTATCCCCAAGGGCTTCCCGGGATTCTTCCACGCTGCATTAACAATGTCCCGAACCCGACTTCTTAGTGCCTTTAGCGCAATCATTGTCTTCCAGTCCTTAACCGCAAACTTGAGCGTGTTGTTATTTAGGGAAATAACACCCGCATGGAGACGGAAGTCCGCATCGCTACCCGCTAGCAGAATCATTGGTAACACATACGCGATTGATGTTGAGTGCGCGTTATAGAATTTATTGCTGGACTGCATTATGTGATAGTATGAGAGGAATTTCGTCATAGTAGTGCCTTTGTTAACCGCGGTGGGTGCGAGGCTAACGGACTGGTTGTTGGCGATGTTGCGCCAGCCCTTACCGTCCCGAATTAGAATCCTCGGGTAGAAGGCTGCGGCAATGACTGAGCTGACGAGGGCATCATTGGGAGAGTTCTGGTCTGAGGAAGCTGGCACGTTGACGAAGGTGCGATGGCGTGGAGAGTGGTGCTGGCTTAGCGCACGTCGCGAGTCTGGAGGAAGGTGCACAAAACCAGCATCATCTAGCGAGGTCAGAAGTTGTGACTTAAGGTCCTCGATATTACTTAGATTCTGCGAACTCAGAAAATTCTTGTGGCAGAATTGCATTTCGGATATGCCTGGCGTCATGCAGACGGTTTTCCATGTCTTGTATGCGTTGTAGGCTGTGAGGAGGTCGGAGTCGCCTCTTTTGAATGCAAGCCTGGCGGCATCTGCGCGCTGTCTGGCTCCGAGAGGAGTGACAAATGGTGATTTTGAGGAGAGAATAGCTGCAATCGTAATAGCGACGTCGACGCAGCTGAAGATTCCTGACAATAAAACCAGCTTGCCAAGATGGGCATCTAGGGGAAGTTTCGCTAATTGCCGCCCCAGTGGAGTCAGTTCCTCGCTGGAGGTGAGCGCATTAACCTCAATAAGAGCGTCAATAGCACGGCGAATATTCTTTGAAGAAGGGGGATCAAGAGCTTCTGACAGAGTCTGTGCGATATCACCAAGCTTGCAGATCTTGGTGCGCATGACTAGGTCCTGGAGTGAAAGTCGAAGCATTTCAGGAGTTTGTTGCTCGGTCATTAATTCGTCGTGTCGAAATTTTGTGAAGAGATGGAAGCAAAGACCCTCTTGGACCCTCCCAGCACGTCCTCGGCGTTGTTTGGCATTGGCACGAGAGATGAAAGACTGGGTAAGACGTGAAAGTTGTCGCCGCTCATCAAACCTCATTTCCTTATGCTTACCAGTATCAACCACGCACGTAATATCAGGAATGGTGACTCCAGTCTCCGCAATATTTGTCGCAAGCACAATCTTCTTTACTCCAGGAGGAGGTATGAGAAATGCCTGCTGTTGGTCCTCGCTCGAAATTGTTGAATGGAGTGGATAGACGAGCCAGCTCCGAGCAAATGATGGATGAACCAGCAGCATATCGTTAAGTTGGCGTATCTCTGCTATACCAGGAAGGAAAATGAGGAAAGCCTTGCTGTATTGATTGTAGCTTGGATCGTAAGATACATGCTCAATCAATCGCAAAATAATATCATAATCAATCCGGTATTCATCGTAGCTTGTGAGGGTGTTACGCGTCGCGTTACTGTATCCAGGTAATTTCTTAGGAATGCCGGATCTGACCTTGTCTAAAACTACATCGTCGTTCTCACTTGTGTCTGAATCATTATATCCTTCATCGGCGGACTTGGTATAATGCGTTAGTTCTACCGCGTCCTCAAGATATTTGGTTTGGACAGGAAATGTGCGACCAGGCACATTCAAGATTGGCGCATCGTTAAGATATCTTGAAAACCGCTGCGCATCCACCGTAGCGCTCATCAGAACGACTTTAAGTTCGGGCCGGCGAAGCATAAGAGATCTAAGTACAATCAAGAGAAAATCGGTGTCGATGCTAGAGTAGGTTAACATATGCCTTTTATTCGTGATGAAGATAAAATATTTACCTTCGCTCATGAATTTCATCAATGATTAGATGCGTAATATCGCTCAACCTTTGAGAAGACTCCAACATACGCAGTACAATACCAACAGTGGCATATATGAGCCGCGTTTGAGCTGAAGTGTTTGATTCGAGCCGAATTGTATACCCTACGAGCGACCTTGATGTTCCGAGATCATTCTTGAATTCCCCTAGTTCCTCACTCACACGCTGAGCAAGCGAAATTGCGGATATTCTCCTCGGCTCTGTACAATATATTTTGCAAGGCCGCCCGTTGGAAAGCTCATTTTCAAGTAGGAAAGCCGGAAGCTGGGTGCTTTTACCACAGCCGGTTTCTCCGCAAATAATAGTGACTTGGTGCCGATCTATTGTAGCAAGAGCTGCGTCGCGAAATCCAAAAATGGGCAAACTAGATCGAGATACAAGCATGTGCTGATAGGCTAGCGTCGACGTCTTTTGCTTCCACAACTCTTTCAGTTTATTTGACCCTGCGGTAGATCTAATATCACCACGACTAGAATCTTCGGCTTCCGAAACAGCCCCGCTTCCTTGGTTCCGCTTTCGAAACCGGTTCGTCAGTACCACACCTTGGGATTCCTCGTGTTCAATTTGCTCCTGAATAATAGAACGTAGCTCTCTAACTGTAGCTCGATCAGCAGCGTTAAGTTGCTCTTTTTTGATATCGAGAAATTCTTTATACAGATCCCTCCAAGCTGAGGGTAACCTGAGGTACGTCTTCTCTTCTTTTATAGACGAAGAAAATAACGAGAAAAGAGCAGCCGTAGATACATATCCTTCACTCTGAATCGTTGATGGGGTAGAGACCGTCGTTGCAGTGAAGGCTATTGACCGCGAATGCAACTCGGCATGCACACCTGGAACTACAAAATCGTAAACAATGTCCTGATCTTTGGTCCAACATATGGTAAGAGAATGTCGGCAAGAGTATGTAGTTGGTGACACTAATTCGTACGACAATTTTGCATCTGGGTCTCTGTTGGAACGTGTTAACCTCAGTCTCGTTATGCTTGGGTGATTTGTTGAATACCCATCATTAAGAGCAAATCTTGACTTACCTGGCACGGATAGACTCTTCTAGGACCCTTCGTGGGCTTAGACCATTTTGCTTGCCAAAATCCCGCAGTCTTATGTCAGGTAAATCTGCGGTCGTTTGTTCAGCCTGGGTTGGGCTCAGTGGATTCCCCTCGCCCGTGGCTGAAAACATCTCCCCAAGCAATCCTCCATCAGTGAAATCATCTTCACTGTCCTTGGAGAAAAGATCGTTAGGTTGCTGTGCTGCGCTCGAAGTCACTGCTTCAGTTGAAGTGTGCCCAGAGTTGGACGTCGCTCTCTCATTCGCCACGTCTTTCTCACCGTCTTCCAATATTAGTCTTCTTCTGGCAGCGCTTTCTTGAGCTAGTTGGTTTCGTTTGGCAGTCCATTGATGATCGGCGTCGTACTTGTCAAAGAGAGCATCAGCCTCAATTTTCCGAAGTTGCGCCTGTAGTTTACGGACCGCTAATGACGACTTGGCTGGAAGAGAGATACGAAGTTTATTGGTGAGGGGTTCACGGGATCGACGTGCGGTTAGGCCAACAGATTCAGGACTGATGTCAAATAGCCGGGCTTTAATAGAAAGATAGGTCGATACCAGCTCATCAGGCTCTAAATCACTCTCCAAGTCACTCACAGTAACCTCGCTGTGATCAGATTCCGTAGGCGTAGAGGTGCCTCCGGCTGTCGCCTCTAACTTATGCGACTCTGGTTTCTTGATTTCTAGTACGTTAGACGATTCGACCTGGGAGTTATGGATGATGGAAGGTGTCCCTACAAAATTGTAGGTTAGTATGTCAGAATCAACAAGGAGATAGAGTTACAGCATATTATGCCAACGGCCTTTGTACGCACGACCGGTAATATTTAAGAGGGTAAAGAAATACGAAGAAGCATAGCTGGTTACAGCAAGGGACCAGGAAGGGCATCGATGTCTTTGATACCAACCCTTGGTGTGTCTAGAGCGATAATGACTTGCCAATGGTGATCGATATGGGGCGTCCACTCTAATATAATACCTGACTATGGGCATTCATTTAAGACTTTATTGAGTTCACGTAGCGAATTGGTCGAAATTTTGGCTAATGGCGATTTCCACATCTCGGTAGGGGGTTTCGTCTTGAAAGTGCGAAATTTCAGACTTACCGGGTCTAGAACTCTCAGTAGAGCCTGCGACTCCAGGTTTGATTGTTTTCCTATCATAGGGCAAAAGCTGTTCGTCGTCGCCTTGTAGAGCAAGCCATTCTAGGCTCTCTTGGAGACCCCAAACATAGACCCCAGATTCGGGATTAATATGATTTGCGGAAAGCCATATGAGCGCTTGCTTCACAAGATCTTGAGAGATACCAAGGTCGTTAAGTACTTGGTGTAGGATCCAGAGTTTCGCGGTTGCATCGTCCTCTGAAATCGACTTTAGTAAGGACTGCTGTCCCAATCTTTGGCTCATGTCATTGGTTTCAGCCTTGATAAAATCGATAATCTCATGTATTAGTTCGTCAGGCAACCAACCTCGAGTAGATACAGTCTGAGCTTGTGGACGAAGCACTCTCCGGTCTGTTTGTATTCTAGACACTTGTCGAGATGACTCTCGACGTATCTTCGCTGCATATTTTTCTACCAGAAGTTGGAGTTCATCGGACTCGAGTTGCTCTTCGAGATCTTCAGGTGTTGGTTGATGATTCCCTTTTGCAATTTCGGAAGCTATAGTAGGATTCTCTAGCGCCACGGGAATCGGCGGAGAGATAGTGCTCCCACTCTCGGGTGTGTCTGAAAGTTCAACGTTTTTGTCAGGCTTTGGCTTGCTTGCAATAGAAGTTGTGGCAAATCCTCGCGCCGGATTTGCGGCTGGTTTCTTCTTCTTCTTCGTAACCATGGCGTAAAGTGAGGTTTTCAGCGTCTAGGTTTTAGACGGAATAATGATGCAGAGCGTCCACGAAGCTCTTAGCGAGACGGCCCCTAACAGGACTATTTGAGTTGATGGAAGATATTTGCACGGGTTGGAGACATCCATAGGGCAGGAAATAATTTTATTCTGCAACCAAGGTGTTCCTAGTAAGCAGGTTCACAGCTTTGAAAATGTATGAAAGCGTCGTCGTTGAAGTCAGGGTTGAAGTCAGACGTTCGTCCCAAGCACTTGGTGGCTGGCTAGCTTGGCATTTTCGCGAAAAGATTCCCCTCCAAAGTCAGGCATATTGAGCAACATTTCGAGCTTTAAACACAACATCACCCTCCTTTGATGGATTATTGATGATGGCGGAGGCTGAGGCAAATGGAGGTCGATCTCTCGACCGCGATGAACTACGCAGAGGCCTTATAACTAGTTCAACAAAGCGCAGGGCTTCGGATCTCTCCAGCCTCCATATCCAGATTGTGGATAACAGTAAGCTAGCAGCAAAACCCTTCTCCCGTACGGTTTTTCTTTCTTTTTTGAATCTTTAGCTAACATGACTTATTGTATCCAGCTCTTTCTCCTTCAGACCTACATTTCATCCTTCATCTACTTTTCGATACATACCCTCTCTACGATGACCGATCCTCTAGACACGCAGTTGAACTTTGCCTACGAGCTATAATAAATAGCCCTCATTCCGATGAACTTTTGCCCCTAATTGTAAAGTTCCTGAAGAGCGAGTGCTTGAAAACAAGCATCGCTCATGTCAATGCGTTTGTCTTGACCGACTGGTGTTCGGTCTTACTACAGGAGTTCGCCACGAAACCTGAAGAATGGACGAGGTGGGGACTAGATATTGTAATTGTAGATGCTCTGGTACTGGAAACATGCTTGGGTTCAGGGAATACGCGTCGTGCAGTACGCATCAAAGAGTCCGCCCTCGTAACCACACGTAGAGCTCTCCGTAGCCTGTTCAAGCTTCAGAGCTCCCAGGAAGAGACCCAAAAAATAATATCAGCTCTCACGAATAAATCATCAACTTCTTTGGCAAGAAACGCTATTTTCTTGGGAGTAGTTGCCGGGGTATGCGCCCGTTTACCTCAAGCCAAACCCATCCTGGAGCGCCAGAAGCAGGTCTACTACACATTCTATATCCGAGAAATCATTGGTTCTCGCACCTCTCTTCCTGATCATATCGCGGATGGACTGCATGATTTTTTTGAGTCTTTTGCTACCTTGGATGAATTACGAAAGGACGTTATACCTCCAATTGAAAAGGCCCTCCTGAGAGCCCCTGAGGTGGTCCTGAATGATCTTATAGCGCCTATGGTTCGCTCTCTTCCTACCGATCTGGATCTTTCTGAGATTCTCTCGAAGAATCTGTTGAAACCACTAATGTCAAATATCAAATCAACTAATCCAACCATCCGCGCGGGTGCTCGCGTAACATTTGAGTCTCTCGCCTCGCGTTCACGCGATGAAGGGGTGATGGACAAATTGGCTGATGAAATCCTGAATCCCCTAAAGCAATCCAAGGTCACTGTCGCTGATCAGAGAGTTTTGCATGCTCAAATGCTCTCCGCCTTGCACAATTCAGCTCCTTTATCCAAGAAAATCCCTGCATGCTTAGTGGGGGTAGCTTTAAAAGAAGTAAACGAAGCAGCTATAGCAACGGAAGTGTCTGCAATATGTAGACATCTCCGATATGGACTCATCCATGACGTTCCTTTGGACAAATCGGTTCCTGAAGCCTTTGTCAAGGGAATGGGTGATAAACGGATACCTGTACGCAGAGTATGGGCATTGGGAGTAGGGGAAATTCTATGGGGCTTCAAAGCTTCGCAACTCAGCCAGCCCGATGTGCTCGCTTTCTCTCAGTTTAGCTTGGGGAAAATGGTTGAGATATGGCCGGAAGTTATCTCTAACCCACTCCCTGCGGCACAAAGTGGTTTAGTGACAGTCGCTTATGTTCTTACTGCCCTGATTATCTCGAAGTTCAATAATGTAGAAGATCCAAAGCTTTCGGCGATCAAGAAAAAGGTGTCTCTTCGTAAAGAGCTTCTCGTCGCTCATCCAAAGCCCTCCTTCTTGCTCAATCACCGAGTATACTCAAAGCTCACTGCCGAAGACGATATGCAGTGGAGTATCAGAGCGCTAGCAGCCGTAGCATCAGAGCTGGTTCCCGGAAAGGATGAACCAGGCGTAAAAGATGCTTGGTCTCAAGCCTTCATCTATTCAATCACCGCCCAAGGCCTACCCCCTCGAGCGCGGCAACAAGCAATCACGGCCCTATCGTCTGCATATGCTCAACAGCCAGCTTTGATTGGCAAGGCCATTATTGACGGCTTATGGCACTGGTATCGGATGGTTGAATTGAATGATAAGGATACAACTGCTGCGACTGCCAAAACGGGCACTAGCGAACTTTATCTTGCGATTCAGTCCATCTGTCTAGCCCCAGAGGATTCGAAAAAGTTGAATGAACATTTTGATTCCGAGGCATTGCGAAGCCAACTTATAGAATTACTTGTACTAGCCCGTCCAGAGCTGGTTCCGCGCGTTTCCTGGATTGATCTGTGTTTAAGAGCTCGGGTAGATCCCGGAGATCTTGCTCGAAAACATTTTGAGAAATGTTTGAAGCAGATTATTGATGCAACTACAGTACGTATTAATTAATACATTAACTTACTCACATGAGTCTTACCTATGACTATCAGGAAAAGCCGAACTCGCAGTTTCTAGCAATTAGCCAAGCGGCGTATAATGCTGCTGCTGACTTGGCCTTCGTTGCGCCCGACACAGCTTTGCCTCTGCTTGTGCGCCAGTTCAGTCAGGATTTAGATCCGAAGTTGTTCGAATCCATTGGCCCCACAGAAGCCGCTATTTTTCGGACGCCTGAAGGCACAGCATATATTGATGTGCTCTCAAAAAAGGGTCAAGACTATTCCGTCGGCAGGAATGCTAAGGATTACGATACACTGAAATGGGAAGAAGAGCTTCGAGCCCAGCTCGCGCAGAAAAAGGGCCAAACAAAGAAACTCTCAGCAGACGAGCAAGCAAAAGTTAACGCGCAGCTTGCCAAGGAAGCCACCATTCGTCAGCAGGTGGCCGCAATCGAGTCTAAGATGAGGCGTGGCGTTGGCATTATCCAAAGTCTTGCAACTGGGCCACCTACAGAAGCTGAGCAGTGGATGGGTCCAGCTGTTAATCTGCTCATTCAAGACATCCGCGCTGGCGCGGGGCTTATTCTTGGGGAGATTCCGGCAATAGCATACATCAGATGCGCACAGCGGATATCAAACCGACTAGGTGCTATAAGGCCTTTCATTGGTGTAGCAACCCTAAGGACTGTAGGCACTTTACAGCTTTCACCGGAGTACCACGAAGAACCTCTTGGAGGTGAGTAGGTCTTATCCCCAAAAAAGGAATGCGTCTTAACTGGGCTGAACAGACCTCGTAACGAGAGTTCTTTACCGCCTAAGATTCATGAGCGAACAAAGGCCTCTGGATACTGTCTCGTTGACATATTGTCTCCCACTCATCTTTCTCGTTCTTGAGAAAGGTGGAATCGCACGTTCCTCTAGTGAAGATGCTGATGAGCAGATCGTGCTGAGCTTAGAGTTCCTTTCATTCCACACGAACTCTTGTACGAATGCCGGTATCGGTTACGAATTCAATATGCTAATAGAGTCTAGGTTCCGATCAGCGCCTACCGCGCCGAGAGCTCATTGGAATATTAATATCATCAATGCAAAGGTTCAACCAACACTACAAACTTGTCAAAGATTGCCTACTAGATCTATGCAGGGGCATTGCGCCTAACATTTCCGACGAAGAGATTGCTACTCTAGTGCGAGGATCCATTGTCCCTGAAATATCCGTGCGAACGTCTGTGCTTCAAGCTATCGATGCGGAAATAGACTTAACTAGTCTTGACTTTTGCGAGGAAATATGGCTTGCATGCCACGACGATGTCCAGGAAAATGTTGACCTCGCACGGACAATCTGGGAAGACAACGCGCTTGAACTGGAGACTGAATCCGCTTACCAAACGCTCCCATACCTTGAAGTCCTAGACAAGCAACTGCGAAGAGCGGCCGCAAGATCTTTGGATGAGATTGTTGATAGCTTCCCCGATATATTCCATGGACTTGTCGCCCGTCTTCAAGCAATATACAAAGACAAGGCGAAACCAAGAGTCCCGGAAAGAGATGAGTACGGCATGCCTCGTAAGGTTGATTTGAAGGATCCGTGGGAGGTAAGGGATGGCATTGCTCTTGCCTTCAAGGAATTAGCTTCAAACTTCAAGCCTGCAGAGCTTGTAGACTTCATGCAGTTCATGGTTCATGACGGACCTTTGGGAGACCGAAACTCCACGGTGCGCGATGAAATGATTGATGCGGCTACCACAGTCATTGCCGCGAAAGGCCAGTCAAAGGTCGAGCCACTCATGCAACTTTTCGAAGAAGCTCTTGAAGGCCCTGATCGAGGCCAGGCCATTTACGACCAGGTCAATGAAGCAGTGATTATTCTTTATGGTGCCCTCGGTCGCCATCTCAAAGCTGGTGACAAACGAGTCCCGAAAGTTGTTCAACGTCTACTTGTCACACTTAGCACCCCTTCAGAAACAGTTCAGTACGCTGTAGCGGAATGCCTTCCACCCCTCGTTCAGGCTTCTGACCAAGAAATCTCTAACTACATTCAGCAAATGATGGAACAACTACTTCAGTCCAAAAAATACGCCGCTCGGCGAGGCGCCGCATATGGACTGGCTGGAATAGTCCGAGGTAAAGGCATTTCCGCTTTGCGAGAATATCGCATTATGTCTACTTTGAAGGGCGCAGCAGAAAACAAGAAAGACCAGAACCAAAGACAAGGAGCTTTCCTTGCGTATGAATTGCTCTCCCTTATTCTAGGGCGTATATTCGAGCCGTATGTTATTCAACTTGTACCACAGTTGCTAGCCGGGTTTGGAGACTCAAGCGCGGACGTCCGCGAAGCATGCTTAGATGCAGCCAAAATATGTTTTGCAAACCTAAGCTCCTACGGTGTGAAGCAGATTTTGCCAAATCTTTTAGAAGGACTCGATGATCAGCAATGGCGAAGCAAAAAAGGAGCTTGCGACTCTCTAGGCGCTATGGCATACTTAGATCCTCAACAGCTAGCACTCAGCTTACCAGATATCATTCCACCACTCACAACGGTCTTGACTGACAGTCATAAAGAGGTCCGCGCATCTGCAAATCGCAGTTTGCAGCGATTTGGTGAGGTCATCAGCAACCCAGAAATTAAGAGCACAGTCAATATTTTACTCAAAGCATTGAGCGACCCAACGAAATACACCGATGATGCTTTAGACGCCCTTATTAAGGTGTCGTTCGTACATTACCTTGATGCTCCGTCTCTTGCGTTGGTTGTCCGCATTCTTGAGCGAGGCTTAGGTGATAGGTCAGCTACAAAGAGAAAGGCGGCTCAAATCATTGGAAGTCTCGCCCATCTCACGGAACGCAAAGATCTCATTTCACATTTGCCGATTTTGGTAGCTGGGCTGCGAATCGCAATTGTGGACCCGGTGCCTACTACTCGAGCTACAGCTTCAAAAGCGCTTGGTTCGCTGATCGAGAAGCTTGGAGAAGACGCGCTGCCAGATCTTATTCCCAGTCTTATGGCCACTCTCAAATCAGACACCGGAGCTGGCGACAGATTGGGATCAGCTCAAGCACTCAGCGAAGTTCTCGCCGGCCTTGGCACAAGCCGTTTGGAAGAGACATTGCCAACTATCTTACAGAACGTCTCAAGCTCAAAGTCATCTGTACGGGAGGGTTTTATGTCATTATTTATCTTCTTGCCAGCGTGCTTTGGGAACGGCTTCGCCAACTACCTCAGCAAAATCATTCCACCGATCCTTGGGGGTCTTGCTGACGATGTTGAGTCTATACGAGAAACTGCATTGCGTGCGGGTCGCCTCCTTGTTAAGAACTTCGCGACACGTGCTATAGACCTACTCCTTCCCGAACTCGAACGTGGTCTCGCTGATGATAGCCATCGTATTCGTCTTAGTTCCGTTGAGCTTGTGGGTGACCTACTATTCAACCTTACTGGCATCAGCGGGAAAGCTGAGCAAGACGAAGTTGAGGAAGGTGCTAAGGAGGCTGGCCAATCATTGCTTGAGGTCCTTGGAGAGGAGAGGCGGAACAAGGTTCTTTCGGCCCTGTATATTTGCCGATGCGACACGTCGGGTCTGGTCCGTTCCGCCGCTATCAATGTCTGGAAGGCTTTGGTCGCTACTCCACGGACCCTTCGCGAGCTCATCCCAACGCTTACTCAGCTCATTATCCGCCGCCTCGCAAGCTCAAACATGGAACAGAAGGTCATTGCTGGCAATGCTCTTGGTGAGCTTATTCGCAAGGCTGGTGAAGGTGTTTTGGCAAGTCTATTGCCAACTCTGGAAGAAGGTTTGCACTCCACGGACACCGATGCCAAGCAAGGCATTTGCATTGCTCTACGCGAGTTAATAGCGTCAGCCTCTCCTGAGGCCCTTGAAGAATACGAGAAGACACTAATCTCTGTTGTCCGTACCGCCTTGGTTGACCCTAATCCTGATGTGCGAGAGGCTGCGGCTGAGGCTTTCGACTCCCTACAACGCATTCTCGGCAAGAGAGCAGTGGACCAAGTTCTACCTTATCTTCTCAATCTTCTACGAACAGAAGATGAGGCGCAGAACGCCCTATCGGCCCTTCTAACTTTGCTCACGGACCATACTAGGTCCAATATCATCCTACCGAACCTTCTGCCAACGCTCTTGACGTCTCCAATGACAGCATTCAATGCTCGTGCCATTGCATCTTTAGCTGAGGTCGCAAGCTCTTCAATGACTAGGAGACTACCGAATATACTCAATGCTATCATGGATAATATTGTGAGCTGCAAAGACGAAGAACTTCACTCCGAGCTAGACACGTCTTTCGACACTGTACTCCTGTCTGTTGATGAGTTTGACGGTCTCAATACAGCTATGAGTGTTATGCTTGCTTTAGTAAAGCATGATGACCACCGCAGGCGGTATTCTGCAGATATGCACCTGGCTAAGTTCTTTTCTACTACAGAAATCGATGTTTCCAGATACCATCCGGACTTAGTCCGTGCTCTACTCATTGCTTTCGACGACCGGGATTCAGAAGTCATCAAGGCTGCCTGGACCGCTCTGAGTGAGCTGACAAAACGTCTACGGAAAGAAGAGATGGAGTCGCTTGTTATATCTACTCGTCAAGTGCTTGGTCAAGTCGGCGTTGCTGGCTCAGACCTTCCTGGTTTCTCTCTACCAAAGGGAATCAATGCTATATTACCTATCTTCTTGCAAGGTCTTATGAACGGAACAGCTGAGCAGCGAACACAGGCTGCCTTGGCAATATCTGACATTATTGACCGCACAAGCGGTGAATCCTTGCGACCATTCGTTACTCAAATCACTGGGCCTCTCATCCGTGTGGTCTCAGAACGCTCCGTAGAAGTCAAAGGTAATATCCTTCTCGGATACATACTTGATCGGGTCGACTAACGGAAACATGCAGCTGCAATCTTGTTCACCCTGAACAATCTTCTTGAAAAGATTCCTACATATCTGAAACCTTTCTTACCACAGCTTCAGAGGACATTCGCCAAGTCACTCGCCGATACTTCTAGCGAAATTCTGCGTATCAGAGCCGCAAAAGCCCTGGGAACTCTAATCACCTTGACCCCAAGGATAGACCCTCTTATTGCAGGTACGTATAACAAAAAATTGCTCAAACCCACGGTTCTAACTTAAAATGTTAGAACTTGTTACTGATTCAAAAACGTCTGATCAAGGTGTCAAAAATGCAATGCTCAAGGCCTTGTTTGAAGTTGTTAGCAAGGCAGGCAGCAATATGAACGAAGTTTCGAGAAATTCAGTTCTGGGGCTCATTGATACGGACACAGGTGACACTGACGGTGGGGTTTTCTCCCTGTTAGATTAATTGTATCTCTAATGACAGTTTAGACGCCATGGCGATTACCAATGCACGCCTTCTTGGAGCTCTTATCAGGAACCTACCCGCTGATATTGCCGGTAGTCTTATCAAGTAACCTAACCTCGGCGTTTTATTCGTTTAAATCATTCACTGACAATGTTTTAGGAGCCGTGTTCTCACCACCCATTTCAGCAAAGCCTCAGTCCTAGCCCTCAATGCAATTCTTTTAGATTCTCCAGAAGCATTGACAGAAGCATTCGGAGACGAAACGCTTTCAATTATCTGCCAAGGGATTGGTGACAGCGTAAGCTTGGTTGACTCCCGTTATCACTCCGTATTTGTTAATATGGCCTTAGCAACCTACGATTGCGGATAATTGTGTGTTGGCCGCTGGTAAATTTTTATTGACGGAACCTACCAACAAGAGTTTTGAGTCTACCAAAGCCGTATTCGGAGCTCTCGCTCCTGTCATCCAGCCCGGCAACCCCGTAGACACGCGGCGACTAGCTCTCGTAGTTGTTCGTACGGTGAGCAGGGAAAATAACGATTTTGTGAGGCCGCATCTTCCTATCCTTGCGCCACCAATATTTGCCAGTGTCAGAGATCCAGTCATTCCGGTCAAGCTTTCTGCAGAAGCCGCATTTTTGGCTATATTCTGCGTAGTGGAGGAAGAGAGTGCTGTCTTTGAGAAATACCTTGCTGGACCGGGTGCCAGCCTGCCACCGAATACAAGACGAAGTATGCAAGACTATTTCAAACGAGTAGCAGTAAGGTTGGGTAGTCAAGCAAGAGAACGGAGAGATGCAGAAGGTGGTCAGGGTGGTTTGGGCCTCTCGAGTGACGAGAAGGAGGATGAACGGGAAGTTTGGAGTGTGGGTAAGGTGGACCTGGGAGAAGGAAGCTTTGGCGATGACTAGATAAAATTAGGTGATGATTGATGAAGTCTCATGCATTGGGCGGAAAAGGCGCTTTGTTCATAGGGCAGCGGGCGTATGCATGGAGGGGTTTTCGAGAGTGAGAAATATCATGATCTTGCCCTCCAGGTATCTCAACCTATGCCTTTCTCATAAATAAATAATGAACGACTCCAGCATCTGCTTTTTAATTTTAAAGCTGAGGGCGCAGCGTTGTTGTCTCTGGGTGACCTCTCACAGTTTGGTCATTGCGGTCTTCGACCACCAGGCCACACGACAACGCGACCTCCGCAAACCGACCGCATGGCTATAACAGCCTGTCCGCCATCAATAGCCCCACCCCTCGTAGATATTCTTCATCGTCTTCATCTCTGATATCCTCCCGGCCCTTCAACTGGCTTAATTCACTCTATAAGCCCCTCGAAAGAGGGCATATTCACTCTCTTAGTCCTGTCGCATCCTTGAGGCTTCATCACCCGCAATGGCCGGCACCATCCGCCCGGACACCATCACTGTATCTACCTCAACTCCCCTAATCTCCTCAAAAGCGCCTCCATCCTCTACGCTTACGCTGAAAACGGCGGGAAAGCCCACAGTGTCCGCTCAGCGCATCGATCTTGAGCCTCTGTACACGGCATTGAAATCGGCGATTGGAGATACAGATTGGGCGATATACAAGGAAAGCATAAGTCTATTTGTACTAGGTATATATCCCCGACGCCTCCCTGCCTAGATATGCTACTAGAAATGTCATGAGAGAGCCAAGAAGTTGACAACACTGTTTCCCCCAGGCCAACTCAACCAAGATGAGCTTTCGCGGCGCATAGATACCTTCATATGCAATGACCCTACTCGCGAACACCTCCATAACCAATTCATAGCGGCGATATACGGAAATGCGTCGCGCGATAGTCCCGAGCCCGGCGTAGCGAGCTGGGTCAGCGCGAACGACAAGCCGACGACAATCGCGAAGCCGGCGACAGGAGATGAGGCGGAGAGAAGGCTAAAGACTGAGGTGATGCAGTTGCCGAGGAGAGAGAGGAAGAGGTTAAAAGGGATACAGGAGGTATGATTCCGCTACCAGGACGAGAGTTTCCAGAGACTGCCCTGTAATTACGTTTGGGGACTGACACTGGGCTTTTGGGACAGGCTCCGTTTGATATGTTCACACAGACTATGAACGACTACCACAATGCGCGACAAATTAAGCATCCAGATACCGGGCCCGCGTCTGCGGGAGGTTACAATAAGACCAGTAAGTCCGATTTCTTGTTAGTTACGAGGCATCGCCAATTGTTCAGCGCATACTAACCAGTGTTCTTCCATCAGATTGGGACCTCGAAATCCGCAAACGTTACGCTCAGCCTCTCTTCAGCGAAACAAATGAATTCCCCGACAAGGAAACTATAGAAGCGCGCATGTTACCCATATGCTACGAAGAAGGTCTGCCATCAGGCTGCGCGCCTGGTGCCGCAGAATTCATGAACATAGCAACCGAAACATATATCAAAGAAGCTCTGTCTAATTTCTTCGGCCGCGTCAGCTCAAACGGCGACGCTTACATAAAGACAGCGAGCTACAAACGGCAGCTAGAAAAGGAGGAGGAGAAGTGCTTACGAAACGAAATCCGAAAAAATGATGGAGGACTGTTGCCGGTAGAGGTGGAAGCTGCCTCGAGGCGGCCCGCACTAAGCATGGCAGACTTAAAACTCGCACTCGAGCTCGGCGACGGGTATCTAGGCCAGGTACCACTAATCGCGGGTCAGATTATCAACGGCGGGCATTTAGACGTCGAGTTTGAAGGGCGAGAAGTTGGCGACGAGGTAGCGCGCGTGCCGGATCGCGTAGGTAAGGTGAATGGAATTAACGGTTTAGGCGCAGCGAACGGCATTGCGTACCATGTTAATGCGGACGTGATGGCTATTGATGAAGCAGATTGGGGCTGGCATGGTGGCGGGGTGATGGATCTAGAGATGCTGAATGGAGTGCTAGATCAGTGTCTTTCTGTGGGACTATGATACTTTATTTCCGCTCCACTCTCCCCTTCCCTCATTTCCCTTTGTGCTCATATTTATCTAGGCTGTGGCGTTACTTGTTAGCTCTGAATGTTTCTCTTTACGCACATCATTTCTCTCTACGCGCATCACGCCTGGGATGTCATATCACCTGCATGAGGGGCGTCGCGGGCTTGTTTCATTCAGTTCAATTTTTTCTTGGGGTTTTTGCAAGTGGGTTTATTGGATGAATATAGAATTGTGCAAAGCTGGGCTGGGCCGCGGTTTGAGAAAGAGCAGGGAGTCGTGGATCTGGGGCGTTTTATTGTTGGTAAAAATAGGTTTCTGTCTGATACCCCACAGAAGTAACTAGTGGTGTTGATATGACGGGCATATGTTGCATAAATTCTACTAAAATAACATCCCTTTGCAAGGAAAGGCCTCCCATTTGGCCCATTACCACGGCAAAGAGCTATGTCTTTCCTCAAATGCCTACCCAGGCCCCCTTTAATAAGTACAAAAGCTACTCACTGACCCGGTTTCTCTACTCCAGCTTCGTGATTGCAATCTTCAAGATATCCTCCACGCTCTTCCCCGCATTCTTCGGATCCTTCGCGACCTGCTGCCAAATCTCTCCATGTTTCGGCTCCGCCATTGCAATCTTGCTAAGTACTTCTTCCTTTTTCTCCGGGATGCCATGTTGCTCCAAGAACTTGTAGTACCACGCCCACGTGTCTCCCAAGTCAGCATCAAGCACGATGGCTTTCTCAAACCAGGTCGCTGCTTTCTCCAGCCTGCGCTCACCCCAAAAGATACGTGCTACTGTGACGAAGAGGATAGGGTCGTTGTCGACTTTCTTGATGGCCTCAAGAGCGCGTGGCTTACGCTGGGTCCGAGATTCGAGGTGCATGATCTTTTCGGTCCAGAGAAGGCCGGAGTTCGGAACTTCCTGCAACGCCTGCGCCATGAGCTTATTCGCTGCTGCCATATTGCTAGCACGGCGCTCAAGCCGTATACACTCGCAAAGAAGTATATCATTCTTTGGCACCGCAAGACGAGCTCGGTCCAGTGTAGAGCGAGCTCTAACGATGGCGCCAGACCTCTCTTGGACACGACTGAGCAGAATATATAAAGGTACCGCTTTAGGACAAGCACGGGTGCCAGTTGCATAGGCCTCTTGCGCCTCCAGGAGTTTGCTCATTGATTCGTACAGCTGTCCTTTGATAGCGTGGAGCTTCCAGGCTTTGGGGAATAGTTGCAGTGCCTGGTTAGCGAGGTCGAGCGCTTCATCGATATTACCAAGATTTCTCTCGAAGGTAGCACTCCTAATCCAAATTCGGTCCGTAGAGGCTTCGTTTCGGGCTATTCGAAGGAAATCTCGTGCTTGGTTGAACTGCTTCGCATCGATTTCAAGGTCAACTGCCCTCGTGTAGATGTTTTCGTTGCCCGGGAGTTGGGTAAAGGCCCTCGCAAGAACCCTTCTAGCTTCATCGAATTCTCCCGCGCTGAACCTTTCTCGCACCATTAATAACCAGAGTGCCTCACTTCCTGGGCAAGCATCCACGGCTTTCTCCAGCAACTGTAGAAGGGCTTCCCTGGTGCCATGATTCTTCTCCAAGTCGGCAGCGGCCTGCCATAGCGTTTTACTTTGATAGAAAATTCGCAATCCATAAGCATAAATTGCTCGTGCGGTTTCGTATTTGCCCTGGCTAATTGCTTCACGCGCATCCTCAGTAAATGTCTCTTTGCGGTCGTCATCTTCATCTAAGCCCCAGGCCAACGTCGAGTTTATGATAGCTGTGCATGTAAGAATAGCACCCTCTTCCTCGCACTTGTAGGCTTCTTTTATCCATTCTTCTCGCTTGAGCATGGCATTCTCGCGCGCCAAAGATTTTACCGCACGTTCCATAATTTTAGACACCATGGCATTGGCACCGAGCTGTTCCTGGAGGCGGGCAGCCTGAATCCAGATAGCTGAGCTTGTGGGGATGGCTTTTCGAGCTTGGTTTAGGACTATTTGTGCCTTTTCTATAATTACGTTAGCTATGATGATTTCTCGAATGGTAAATTCAAGACGGGAGAACATACCTGGATCACAAAGCCTGCTGTAGCCTAACCAGAGTTCTTCGGCAAGAGGAACAGTTTCCACAGCTTTGGCAAAAAGTAGCCTCACTTCATCTTCGTTCTCCGTCTCGTTTATCAGGCTTTTCCAGAGCAAAACTGATTGGGAATTATGATCCAATGCCTGGCGCAACACCCTCTTTTTAGCAGACGAAGTGCTCTCTAACTCAACGGCGCTCATCCACAGTGATACGGCACGTGGATTCAGCTTAAGAGCATTGGCAGCAATGATTTTAGTGTTGTGTAAATTTTCTCGATTAATTCTGATGTTCTCCTGCCAGCAGTCGATCGAATGAGGACACAACTCGCAGCCTCTTGCGATGACCTTCCTCGCCGTTGTGAGTTTACCGGCAAACTCTTCGAGTCGACAAAGCGCTACATGACCGGGCCCATTCCGTAAATTTGTCTTGACGGCTGATTCCAGCAGGATTCGTGCTCGTTTGATGTCCTCAACCGGAACTTCTCCGGCCTTGAGTTCTGATTTTTCAAGGGATGTTAAATATCCTTTATGGTCAACCCCTAAACTAGTTTCTGTTCCTGAAGTATTGGCAGCTGCCGAATCAAGTCGGACTTGCAGCGCTGATTGCTGTGCTTGACCAATAGAAGCAAAGTTCGTCATGGTGCCGTCCGAAGTGTCCGAAGTTGATATGGAAGTATCCAATTGTCCAGATGAAGCCGCGCCGGCAATGACGCTGTCAGGGACTGCATAGAACCGATTATTTAACCTTGCCTCCCTGGCTCTTTTATTTCTTCCGGTCATATCTGTAAAATGGTTAGCATAATTGTGCTAAAGGCCAAAAGAGTATATGAAAACAAACCTCCAACTTCCGGCAGAGCAGCCCATTCTTCTTCTGTCACGCTCCCAAGAGCTCGTTTGAGATCGGCGAATTGTTGTTGAATCTTCGGGTTGTTTCTCTCGTATTCTTCTCGTTCTTTCTTCTCACGTGCTTCCCTATACGGATGGAAACATCTTATGTCGGTAATCTGTTCCCCAAAACCAAATGAAATCGATAAATTGAATAATTCAAAAGGTGGGTAGGGATGTAGGAGGGTTTGGAAAACTGACCTTCTTACTTTACGTCGACGATCCATACGGTCATCCACGGCTTGATATAACCTGTCCGCCTCATCATCATCCCTGTCATAATTTATTCCAGAAGCAAACAAGCCAACCTCATTATCCGGGTCTTGGAAGCGGTCATCGTCGTCATCATCGTCCTTCTTCTCGGTGGCGCCGTAGGCTGAAGGCGCGGCTTGTCCGAGCTGTGCTGCGCGCTTTGCAAGCAGCTCCTTCATCTGTTCCTCACTAGGGCCTTCCCTAGCAGGACCCAGATCGGATCGAGTCGTGAAACCAGTTGCGCCTCGACCGAGACCGGCGACATAGTTCTCGGGCGCCTGCTGGTTAAGGAAATCTCTACGGCCAGACATGATTGCGGTACAAAATGAATCTGATGGATGGAGATGTGCAAAAGGCCGACGAGGGAGGAAGGCCAAATTCGGGGGTGTCGCGGCGCGTTCAGTACTGAAAGTTGCCTGGTGTGGTCTATCAGTCCTGAATTCAGTGGTTATGGTATGCTGGTGTTGTTAGGTATTTTAGCATCCTCATTTAGATACAATTCAGACGTGCCTTTCAGTGGCGCTATCTACGACAGAGCAGATAGAGAGGTGTTATGGGGACGTCGCGATGTAGGCTGAAGTCGGAGCTCAACCATGAAAATCTAGATGAGTCATCCGTATAACCTGACCAAAACTACTTACCTCAGAAGCTCAGACCAAGAAATCGATTGCGGATATAGGAATATCCGCACCGTCCGCTAAGCTAATTTAGGACGGTAATCGTTTTCTTGGACTTTGGCGAGATTTGTGGGAAACCTAAACACAGTTTATACGAGAAGACCTCATCAACTTTGACGAAATTGATCTACCCTCCCACAATACCTATCGACATAAAAATTACACCAAATTATAGAGAAAAGCCTACTCTATAAGTTATGAGATCCTCAGCTCCTTATACCCGCGCGACGCTGAGAGGAAGTCGCCGCGGCAGAGGCCACAATTCCACCTCTGCACCACCGAGCCGCGTAGTAACCACCAACGCTAAACGCCTACGCGTACGCCCGCCCTCTCCACAACCAGCTGATATTCCATCTGCGGATATTCCGTTTGCGGATATTCCATCTGCCAGTCGGACAAAGACGTCAAAGGAAGAGAAGGTTAATATTGTTAAGGACCTTCTACAGAAATGGGGTTGGTCTTTTCATAGGCTGGTCTCTGAGTACTTAGAAAGTGAGAACGGGCGCAGAGGCAATAGAAAGAAGAAAAAAGTGAGGGACCTACTTATTCCTTTGCTGGAGGATAAGGAAATACAAGAAGAGCTTGTTGACACGCCTAATATTCATGCGACGCTGGTAACCTGTACTACCCGCTGCATCCGGAAAGAGCTCCGCCAACTACAGCTACAACGCGGCCCCTTTAACACATGGACTCCAGATACGGAGTTTAAGGACGTTGACCTTGAGAATGCAGCCAAATTTGTTCAGCAGCATGGTCCGCTGCTGTTCCAGCTTATTGAGGGGATATCCGCACCAAACAGAGAGGAACGCAGTCGGGATCCGCACGGCGGACGTGCAGTTATAGTTGCCTCTATATTCCTACTGGGGTTTGCCCGGAACTCCGCAAACGGTTTCGCCCGTCTACTCAGTCTACATCTTCAGGCACTTGGTGTAAAGCGCCCTGTGCTATCTTTCCTGCATGGTCTTGGTCTAATTGATAGTTATAAGACCCTTAACGCTAGAAAGCTCGGGCCAGCTAAACGTTCTGAGGAAGGTCCTCAAGAAACTGATTAAGTCTATATATCTGTATAGTTTTATCTATATTAGTAGACTATTTAATAAGATACAATATGTGCTTATGCTTTTAACAACGCGTTTTTTAACTTGACGAAATTAATGTCAGGACTAAGCGATAGCCGTATAATAAAATTCATACCGTTTAGAAGCCCTAAGTCTTAAAAAAAAAAGTGACTATGTGTAGTAATAATAACGCGTTGTGTGAACGAATAAATTAGATATCCGCAATCTCCGTTTTATAGATTTCAGTGCTGGCAGAAATCAACCAATCACAAACTAATTCGATATCGGTAATTGCCAATTTATCGGCAATATTTAATTCCGATATTAGTGCACGGATTAAGCTTAACCACAGTAGAACAAATATCCTAAATTCTATATACAAATGGCCTGTCTTGGTTTCACCTTATATGGCTACTTATCCTAGACACCACGTAACGGTTCAGGCACAGAGTCTAGGTACTGTGGACACCCCCCACAGCTAGGTTAAGGCAGTATGCTGCAGACATCCCCTATAGCTAAGAAGTGTATAAAATAAGAAGAAAAATAATTGTACGTACCTATGCTAACACAATAGTATTGTGGGGCCCAGCCCTAGGATTGTTGTTGTTGTCTTTAATTAGTAATGGCCGCGCCGCCGACCTATCCCTATCTGGCTGTTGAGGAGCTAGGCGCAGAGGACCACTATGGGGAGCATTATTACCCCCATCTCATACGGAGCATTGTGCTGCGTGGTCTTTCTACTTGCAGTTTGCATAAGCTCCGTTAAAGTGTCCAGCTACCTGGCGGCACTCTAGGAACGGTTATAGGCCTAGTGCAGCAGTCCGGCAGCTGCTGCATTTGGTACCCACTTGCGTACTATGAGATTGTATGAGGATGGCGTTAATGTACAAAGGATGGTGTGAGGCTATTTAATGGGGTTATATGCTGCCTTATACGAACTCCATATCCTGCCCTAGAAGGGCTAGCACTGCTCTGCCTTGCGGACTATGCACCTATGGGGCTAACTGCTGCCCTCCAACATGGAGAATAGGGTTCGCGTTAGCGAGCTGGGTGGCAGCAACAGTGGCGTTGTAGATAACAAGGGCCCTAGCAGATAAGAGTTAGCTTCGTATAATAAAAGAGATAGGAAGAGGGATAGTATAAAAGTTAAGAGACTAATACTACCTAAATTAACCTTAGGCCTGGAAGCTAACCTAGAGGTGGTTATACAAACTTACATTGTTGTTAGTGTTAGTGGTAGTGGTGGTAGTGGTACTATTGCTGTTACTGCTGCTGCTGCGGTGGTGTCTATTAAGAAGTTAGCTTTATATAAAGAAAGTAAGTAATTTAGGCAGCTAATAAACTGCGTAAGCAGTAGCTAATTAACTGCGTAAGTAGGCAATTAACGCTAGGCTAAAAGGTAAGGTTGTATAAGCTATAGCTGCGTAACTAAAGACATGTAAAGCTTATACAAAGGCAGTAGAGGGCATAATACTTATAGTAGATATTAGTGAAGGTTAATAAGTAAGAGAACCTGCGCAGCTGCCTTTTAATCTCGCTGCTGGCGGGGCTTGGTAGTCGCGCTAAGTCCTACTAGCAGTAGTGATGACACAGCTCTTCTAACATAATAGGTTTGTACAATAAAGTAAATTACTCTAAAAGTTATCTTTAAGTAAGTCTCCTTGCTTCCAGTCCCGCCTATATTTAAGTTACTTAAGTGTAGCTACTGTTATAGAAGTTTTGTCCCATAAGACTGTATAACGACCACCTAAGAAGACCCTCTCTGGCTTGTCGCTTATTAAAGGTATTAAAAGAATGTTAATTACCTAAGAAGATAGTTATGGCCAGCGCTTCTTCTATGCATCTTGTAACCACCACTTAATTACTAGTATCTTAAGGTTGTATAAGACTGCTTTATTACAGTAATTCTTAAATTTATCTTGACTTTAAGGCCGGCTTTGTTTCTCTCTAAGGTTCTAACAAAGCTACTTAAACCTATTAATTAGCTGATCTTGTATCTGAACAGAAATAAGTATAGTGTTGTATAAATTAGTTACTGGATTATTCTCCCTTTAGAACTTCTCCCAAAGGCTATTAACTTATATTTTATAAGCAGAGTCTTTAGGCCATAACGTATAAGCCTCTGGATTTAGAATTTAAGTAGTAGCATAGTATAGTGTCTAATTTAGCTTTTCTGTGTATAAATCTAGCTTGGCTTTTATATTCTTAATACATTGTTTAAGTAGCTTATAGTTTTTCTATTTAAATTAGTAAAAGCTCTTTATTTAATATAATTATATAATATACTAGTAATACTTCTAGATACTCTTAGATAATCTCTATTGCTTTAAGAACTTGTTTAATTGTTGTTTATTAGCCTTGAAGAAAGAGACTTGCGCTTTTAAATATCTTAAGAAAGCTTAATATTGTACGACAAAGAGAAATATTAGAAAGACTAAGCTTATCTCTTTTATTAAGCGTGCCTTAGGTAATATGCTGTTCTATATAGTTTTATATGGTATTTAGCACAGGTGGTTCTAGTATAGTCTGAAGTATATAGAACTAACTGTTCCACCTTATACAATTGTCCAAAGGAATTAACTTTCTAGCAGCTTCCTTAAACTCATTTATACAATTTGGTAAAGCATAAATATGGACAATAATGTTATGAACTTTGCCTATAACACCTATCCTTGTCTGAATAGTATTTACTTTCTCTTTTTAGCATTTTTTATCTAGTTCTTCCTCTGATCTATCCTCTTTATTATATAACTCCATCTCTTACTCTTGGTCATTGTTCATAAAAAGAAATGCTTAAATAGTTAGGTTTAAGATATAACCTATATACCGCATGCGTTAATGTGTCTAAACCCAGTTAACCTTCTTTACTAACGTAAGATAACCAGCCATTGTATGACAAAGTACATTATTTGTAGTTGAATTATTACTAACAATAGTGCTAATTTTCTTATTAATCCTGTACTCCTGGAGGACTGGCAGCAGAGCATTCTATTAATTTTGACCACTATGGCCTTGTACGGTGCGAAGAGCAATAAGAATATTATAAAAAGAATCTTAAGCGTCTATAAAGCTAGCACAGACTGCAAGCAATAGATTATAGCTTGATAATGTTTAGATGTCTACGGCAAGGTGGATTCTTGTTTAGGATAATTAAAGCCGTTTTCGTATAATGTCTTTTGCTTGAGTATACTAGGAAGAAACGTTATCTTTAAGTGTATTATAAGATGTTGGCATAAAGATGCAGCCCTGGGGATTTAACGCTTAGACGAACGCATAGAATTCTGGCCATTCTATGTATAAGAATGGAAGTCGTTGTACGATAATAAGGTCTAGGAGGGTTTTATTAACAATCTACTGTTTAACTGTGCACCAAAGGATCTCTTAGTTAAGGTTGTCTTTATCGCCAAGCTAAAGAAAAAGCTTTGTATATAATAACTCAACAGTATCAATTGCTTTCGTATAAATGGCTGAAGTTGTTTTTTAAATATTAATACTATAAGCTAAAGACAGGTAATTCCTTATATTTATTATATTCTAAGCAAAGAACTGGCAATGCTTGCACCATATCCATTTTGCTTTAGGCTTCTCCTCCTTTTCTTCTACTGTTGGCGTATAATAATGCTTATAGACAGGGGATCTTTTCCGCGATTTTTTAGTTAAAGGAACTAAAACAATGGACAAGTTCTCACTCTCTTTAATTAATAGAGACATCTTAATATATATTATACGAAGCTTCAAAGATAAGAAAGAGAATTTTTCTTAATGCCAAGCATTCTTAAACCAATATTGGCAATATTGGCGATATTGGTTGAACCGAT
>Ga0307507_10000379_pt1 | contig 91550 bp, 81 predicted proteins | sample 7_EM_MG_FD_207223 | JGI IMG/M metagenome (GOLD analysis project Ga0307507, IMG submission 207223) | Populus trichocarpa ectomycorrhiza microbial communities from riparian zone in the Pacific Northwest, United States - 7_EM | ecosystem: Host-associated > Plants > Roots > Unclassified | place...
TCGTATTGATGGTAATATCGTATTGAGTGCAGGCACTCGCCTGCGGCGAGTGTGGACGAGTCCACTTTGGCTGAATAAGCCAAAGCCTTGGCACGGATAGCATGAATCAACACAGGGCATAATGCCAACCTAACGACGACCAATGATAATATACAGAAGCCAACTTGTGCAGCTAAAATTGCTCATAATCTGCTCACAGCTTCGCTTCCCTCAGGAGCTTTGTACAAATCCTTTCCTTTGTGACTAAAGTACTCTTTGATTTTGACCCTTGCCACATCAATAACATTAGCATCTTCAATTGTCGTCGGAACTTGAACCTCTTTCTCAAATCCATTGTGTGTGGCATTCTCGATCAATTCCCTTAGGACCCGACAAAGTGTTTTCCCGCTCCTGGTCTTTAGGATCATGTCCTTGCCCTATATCACGCCACCTAGACTAGCAATTGGTCCAATCTGCTCACGGACGTTTCTCTGAACTTCTCTGAAAAACACTTCATCTGGAACAGCTGAGAGAGGACGATGTTGAGTGGAAAGAGTGACGAAAGCAAAAGGAAGATGTCCTTTGAGTGAATCCGGGATGCCGATTACTGCACATTCCATAATATCTGGATGAGAGGCAACTGCCTGCTCAATAGCGCCTTGTAAGGTTAATGCGATTGTCAAAAACGGGTTGTCTCCGACAACTTGCCTGTGCTGAATCGATGAGCAGCGACGTTGATGATGTCGTCTGATCTCGACATGATTGATATGTAACCGTCTTTGTCGATCATATCTGCACCACCGGTATCGATCCATTTGCCGTTAAATCTCCCGAGGTAGCTCCTATAAAATCTTTTCGAGTCGTTCCAAAGAGTCGTGAACGCAGTTGGAGCTAGTGGTGTTGCCATTACAATATTTCCCATTGAGCCCGGTTGTAGCTCGTTCCCATCGTCATCGACAATTCTCACATCAAAGCCCGGCATCGCTTTCCCAGCGGAACCTGGCTTGATTGGGAGGGGAGTATGTCGAAGTTTTGTGTTGAAGTCTTTGCTAGCCGCAGCGCTTAATGCGATTCCAGAGATAGGACTGCCAGACTCGGAAGACCACCACTTATCGATGACCATGGCACCTCCAGCACAATACTCAGAGAGGCAATCGCTGATACATCTCGACTATTCTGGGCTCACTCCGTTCTCCTCCAAGGAACAGAGCTCGTAGTGTCCTAAGACCTCCTCGGCTGCCTAATATTTCAAAAAAATTATTTTCACCATCATCTCGCCGGATGGCACGCAGAGCGGTGGGTGCAGTAAACATGACGGTAACCCGGTACTCTTCGATGATACGCCAGAAAGCACTAGCATCTGGAGTGCTAATTGGCTTACCCTCGAACAATATGGTAGTGGCACCAGCCAGGAGTTGAGCGTAAAGGATGTATGAATGCCCTACAACCCAACCAATATCCGAAGCGCAGAACATAACGTCCCCAGGCCCATGGATCCCAAATAAAAACTTGATAGAGAAATTGAGCCCAACAGCATGGCCACCGGCTTCTCGAACTACTCTTTTTGAGAGTCTAGTGGTTCCTAATAGAAGAATCAGTAATACTTGACCTTTGAAATACCGTTACCGTGTAGCTTACCGTGGTATAGATAATATATAGCCCATCTGAACTCTTGACCGTTACTGGGGCAGCCTTAAGACATCTGTTCTTCGCACTCTTAACCAGTCTCTGCCAATTCCGCTCACCGGCCTCCTTACTAATCAGATCCCATCGCAGCTGTTCACGTTGCCAGACAATAACCTTTTGTGGCTTGAATTTGCTCTTCTTAATGGCATTCTCAGTGAGATGCTTGTAGCCCATCGGGCCTTTATTACCTTCAATTCCACAGGAAGCGGTCATAATTGTCTTTGATCTGGAAGCCTCCATACGCTGCGCAGGTGATGGAAGTGAGAAGCCACCAAATACGACGACATGTATAGCTCCAAGGCGGGCGATTGCTAGCATAGCAAAGAGATCTGCCGGTATCATTGGCACTGTGTAGGTTGAGAAAGTAGATCAAACGCATCACATGATTGAAGACTTACTATAAATTAGAACAACATCTCCCTTCTTGACGCCTTCTTCTCGCAAAACACCGGCAAGCGTTTCTACCTCTTCCATGAGCTGTTCGTAGGTGTATTGCGAGTTTCGAAAGGGCAAATGAAAATGGAATTGGCCAGGAGGAGCTGAAACAAATGTAAATGGGAGCGTACTTAATCGAGAGCCATTTTATGGGGTGTTCCTCATCCTTAATAAAGGGTGGCGGTAGAGGGACACCCCCTAATTGATATGCGGACACCCCCCAATTGATACAGTCAAACCTCCTTAATACGATATGGGGTATATAACGATACCCTCTGTATTACGATCTACACTCCTTGATCAAGTCTTTTTTGGTGTAATATTACGATAATCTGACTTTGACAACATCGTTAAGCACCTACCACCAATATCGGTATAACCAGTAGAGAATTTGTATGGGAGAAGGCCCTATTTACCCATGAGGTAGATATCCTAAGCCTTTTAGGTATTAAGCTTCTCTTTTTCCTACTTAATCACCTAACACATAACTCTTGATATAACAATACCATTGGTATTACGATATGCTCGGCCGAACAAACGGTATCGTCTAAAGAGATTTGACTGCACGCGGACACCCCCTCCTGATTGGGTTTAGTTCCTTCCTGATCAAGTTATAATATCACGTGAACTTGAATTGTTTACATCTGCATCAGTGCGCGACCGTCGCGCGCCCATACCTAAAATATCACCTCGCATTTGCCTTACCTATCGCTCTGTTCGCGTTGATACATCGACTCGTCACGAGCGATCAGCATTTGAACAAGATACCTGGTATACTGTGGGCGTGGGCATGGGCGCGGGCAGTTTGTAAACATCAAGTAGAGGTAGCAGCACCAAAATAAGTTCACGGCGCCTCACAGGGTACTACGCACTCGAGGTGTTACGGTCATAAGAGTTATTTTAACAATTTAATTTGGCCAGTGATAGTTGCACACCCCCTAATTACTGCGCGCACACCCCCCACTAAACAATCACGTGTGTTTGACTTGTTTACACCCAAATCGCGAAAACAACACCACGTGCCGACACCTTATCTAAGAGCCTGCAATTGTAAAGCGTTGTTACAGTCGCCTGGCTGGCTCTACAAATTGCATTGATAACTCTGTTCAGTGGGAGCCCTTAGCATTTAAGCGAATACTGGCTACACTACTCGGGCGTGGGTGGGCGGGCGGGCAAGGGCATGGGCGCGGGCGTGGGCGCGGAAGTGCCCACAGAGGCAATCTACAGACATAAAAAAGAGGCAGCACCCAATCTAGTTCTTACGGCGCCTCGCAGAGCACTGCGTAGTCCTACCAGCCAACTTAGGACGATCTTAAAGGTATTACAAATGTTATATCTTAACACTTTGATTTTCGCGATTTGGGTGTAAACAAGTTAAACACACGTGATATTCTAACTTGATCAGGAAGGAACTAAACTCAATTAGAAGAGGGTGTCCGTGTATCGATTAAGGGGTCCCTCTACCGCCACCCAAAAAAAGAACATCCTCGTTATCTCATAAATCAGACCCCCGGGAAGAAATCCCGCCACGGCGTGACGCTAAGGATCTAGTGCTACGCTTGTGGATTCCTGAGCCAATCAGATCACTATACCCTAGTCCTGCAAAGTCCTGAACCAATCATATTACACCGAAAGCTATTTCTCCCCGAGAATCTAAGAGATTATGGGCCTAGCTTTAATGGTAACGGAGCGTCAAAATACACCAAAAATCGCCTTTTTTACTGCCGTATCTCGACCCTTTTATAACGTCCAGTTATTATAAAAATACTACGAGGTAGGAGCTCTTTAGCTTCTCTATATATTGCATTAAATAATAACGTCGTGGCTACACTATGGGCAGTCGGTCGCAAAACTCGTCGGGTAGTTTTCACCGCAATCTTGCCTTACTGTCATACCTTATATACTTCTCTACGTCTAATTATCTCTAAAATACTACAAGGTAAAAGCCCTTTATCTTCTCTATCGCCTCTACGTTGTAGCAATATCGTAGCTCTATTATACGAGAAGTCGGATAGGCAGTCGGTCAGTTTTGGTTCAGGATACGTTTCAAAATCTAACTTACGTTCTACGACGATGTATCTCACCCCTTAATATTCTAAACATAGGGCTATAGTATATATTTATATAGATATAATTGCGTAAAGAATCTAATACATTAATAAAATAAATAATAACTCTCGTAATTGGGGCGTGGCTCGAAGAAATATACAAAATTTAATTTTTAAAATATTTAGTTTATACCAAAACAATTCCTATAAGGTCTTAGAAGATTTGCTGGTAACAAGGGTGCGCAGGGGGCTGAAACTAATTCGCGGTTCTAATTGGTCCAGGAGCTCGCAGGAGTTGCCAGGAGTTGCCAGGAGTCACCTAAATCTTCTGCGGAGATCCTCGGCTGGCTACGCTCGGGGTGTGGTCACGTAAGGGGGGGAGAGGAAGTACGAAGCTTAAAGCTTCTAGGCGTGTCCTCACTTTGTATTGGCCCTTGACATGTGATTGCCAGAAATTGAGTCTTCTTTCGCAGATGTCGCGTTCGTGCATAAGTGCTATTTTGTTGACCGGAAATACCAGGTCAGGAACTCGTGTGTCGATTAATCTATGAAGAAAAAGAGACTATATAAACATGAGGTAGGTGGCGAAAGGATGACGATGACAGTTCGTAATCGCCACTCGGTCGACATATTTAGAGCTGTTGAACGGTAGAACTCGTGCGTAGATTGATCTATGAAGAAAAGAGACTATATATACATGGTGGGTGAGTCATAGGTGGTAGGCAACTGAAACAGAGTAAGCAAAGCCGATCTTGGCTGAGAAGAGCACATTGTTCGATTGCTGCGCTCTTAAAAGAATTTACTAAAATACTATCCATCATCACGAAAATCATCTTGTTTCATAGAAATTAAGAAGGAAGAATATAAGTTTGCTGACTCACTTCATATAGTCTTAACTTCTCACAGTATATGAGTCTTTTAATCGCCAGCGATGGCTAGTAGCGTTCATGACTGATTGAGAGTATATTAGATTTATTTTTAGGTCGAGGCCCAGGCCATGAAAGCCTCCCTACTTCTCCTCGATAAATAGTGGTAAATAACTTCGAATGGAATAGAAGTTATAGGAAATTATATTAAAGCTTTGGGCAAGTAAACACCTCACGGAAAGGGCCGTGAAAGCTGCTCTACATAGTCGATTACGAAGTGCTTTAGTAGCTCGCCCCAAACCAGTCTATCGTAGCAACAACTAAACGGACCGCCTCTGTTTAACAGTAGAGGACCAAATTATGAATACTCTGACCGCCAAGCCGTACAGCAAGAGAAGAAAACTTAGGTAGCACCAACGCTTCTGTTTCAGAATATATCTGTCGAACGCTAATTAGCGCTAAAAAGACCGCTCCCATTGGCAGTGCCAACTAGGATAATATATAGCCTCAAATTCCGCCCGGCAATATCAAATGGATGCGAAAGACGCTTACTCATTGATACCTACAGGCATTTGGAAACTACTATATATCAAGTTCTTCTCGTAGGTAAACTATGCCCCCTATATTAAAAAAGAACCATAGAAGGGGATTCAGACTAGATATTATCCTTACTCTCTTCCGACCTGAAAATGTTATGTTCTGCGAGAGTTATATGAATGTTTATTCTGACTGGCTACGTCTCATTCTTTAATAGACCTCAACCCCAAACCTTTCAACCATAGTAACGAATCCCTCTTGGCCTGCAGGAATCCATAAATCAACCCAGCCCTCAGTGCGCGCGCTCTTGACAAGTTCGTCACTCCACTCCTCTTCTGGCGGCATCTCCACATAAATAGTCATAGGTCGTTTGACTTGGCCGCCTTCAAGTCCGAGAGGTGGCTTGCAACCATGGCACATTCGGAGGGCTTCAAGCCTAGTTTCTCCACCGCGCCGAGATAGACTTTGGGAGACGGTTTGTATAACCCCAAAAGCTCCGCACTGAAAACGTGGGTGAAATCTATCTTGGCGTATACGCAGAGGTCATTCAGCAGACTAAGATTCCCATTACTCAGAGTGACTGTCTAGAATAGTTTGTTCAATTACTTAATGCCTAGTAAAGAATCCGGCCAGGGATTAAGCCCGTGCCATATTGTCGAACGGACAATTAGGTATAAGAACTCTGTCTATTAAAGAGGGCTCTAGAGCCTCTATATATACACCAGATAGGTGACAAATAGGTTGCAAAGAGAATGACGACTACGTCGTCATTTGGTAATGGAAACAAGTATTTAGATATTCAATGAGACACTCAATGAGACATATAAGATATACAAGGAGACATACAAGGTAAGGAGCGGGGTATTGAGACATAGGGTTCTAGACTTGAAGCCAGTATTAAGATAGTAGTAAGGAAATCTAATCCAGTTCGACACACCCCCCTAGCTGCATAGAGCCTTCTGGGCTGCTGTAAAAAGTCACGATGTTAATTTAGTGTTAAGTTTTAAGAAATCCCCTATAGAGTTACCTTACCCAAATATCATCCAAATTAAATCAAATTAGATCCTTAATGTCAACAAGGTTTAATTACTAAACGAACGTCTCGTGCTTTTAACAAGGTAGAGCCTTCATTAAGCCGTCTTCTGTTATATCCACAGTAGGGACCTATTTAACCTTAATTCTTCCTTTCTTGAACTTCTTTAGCTCTCCCTTAAGGGCCTTGAGCTTCTTCTTGCAAGATGTCTGCCATCTAAGGCATCTGTTTGGTGGCTTTCTTAATGCAATTTTATAAGCCTTGCTAACTCCACAAGTTATAGATTTAACCGTCATCAGTTCTTTTAAAATTAGTCCCGTTACTGACTGCGGAAGGTGCTTAATTGCCTCCTCTCCTACATCTGGAATGCATTTGAATTGTGGTTTTTGATTAGTTGAGGGACTTAAGGACTCGGTAGTTATAGTATTTAATTAAGGTTCTGGCGTTAAAATCGGGGTAGGAAGATCGTCCTTTAAGGCTTATAGGCCTATTACGTCATTATCTTAAGGATTATGCTTCTCTTAATTGGTCGCTTAATTTTAATTTCCACTAGAATCCACCTATTAACTTCTACTAATATCTACTTAAGTCTCGTCCTCGTCCTCTAATATACTTACCCCCCTAGAACGTTCCGCAGAACTGTTCTGCTTTAGGGTATTTAGAGCCAAAGACTTTACCACAATGTCTTAATTGGTGATTTTGCTTATAGGTGTCCTTTTTAATATTTCCTTATAAGCTTTGTTGACTGCATAAGACTTATTTTTAACTATTATAGGGCCTTTTATAACTGCCCTAGTTAATTCCTTAGGCAATTGCCTAATTGCATTTATTTCTGCGTGTCCAAGTTAACTACGCTATAGCCGTCCTTCTACCTTTTAATTTGGTAGAGGCTTCGACAATTATTTTAATAATTGCTTTAATAGCTTTAATAATTGGTTTAATGGTTAAGTCGCAAATAAGGCTTTTTATAAAGCGCTTATCTTTAGCTTATTATATTTAATAGTGATCTAACCACAGTAGTAGTTATAATAGGCGTACGTCTTATTATCACTGTAGTAAAGAGTGTTCTCTTTATTACTCTAGTAGACTCCCTTGTTATTAAGCTTTTAGAGGCATACTAGGTTAGTGTAGAAGCTTAGTATAAAGGCTGCTCCTAAGAGCTGTATCTGTCTCTTCCCTTTTAGGTAGTTAATCGTAACTGCGGCTGTGCCATAGCCTATAATTTCTTCTATATGCGAGCCTGTGTAGATTTGCTCTAACGTAGGTTTAATATCGCTAATAAATCTAGCTTAATCGTTGATGATATGTACAGTGGTTCTTAAGTTAAAAAGAATACTGTCGCGAAGCTTATAGTTGGAAGCTAGATTATAGGTTCCTTTTTAATAAACCGCGAAGGTTCCTTTAGGGTCTTAAGAGCTCTGCTCATTACTATCCTTTAGCTATTTATTAACTTGATCGTCCTTATTGGCTTAATCGTCCTTTTTAATTTGCTTAATATAAGCCTTAATTTTAGGCGTCATATTAGCGATCTTCTTATCCACCTTCTTCTAGATTTCGTTACTTGGTTTAAACCACGATGGGCAAGAAATCGACTCTATAATGTACCAGCATTTGTTGAAGTAGTAACGCTTTCCACATAGGCACTCTAGCGGCGGTCGCCTTTCCTTCTTTTATTTATCCGCTAACGATTCAGGCTTTAATTTAGGTGACTCACTCAACTTATCCTTAAAGAAGACTGTAAAGGATCCTTCTTGTAGACTCTCGCCTATCTGGGCAAGTTCCGTACAACGGTAATTTCGGTATATTTTAACCAATTTAAAGAAGCTAGGAAGCTTCTCCTTCTTCCACTCCATTCTTTTAAGCTGGTTCTTCCAATATTTGGACCAGCTTAGAGTAATCAAATTAACTGCGTATATAAAGTCTCTTACTAAACAGTTACCATTTACCTTAGGTAGATCTAGCTCCTTATACTTAGTATACACCTTCTCCCACTCCTCTAACTAGACCTCAAAGTTCTGGTTCTAAGGCGCTTTCTTAAGCTATACATACTGGGTGGCTACTTAAAGCTTTCTTGTATTATCAGTCAGAGCAATTCTCTTCTTAAGAGACACCAAGACGTTATAGGTGGTTATACATTTAAACGTATAGATAAGGTAGGTACGTAAGATAGAGCTTAGGATATAGCTGCGCAACGTATTAAGAGCTAACAGCTATTTTCTATATAGCTTTATATTGTCCCTATAGTCGGCTTTAAGCGTACAGAGCTCCTCCTTCTCCTCCTCATCTAGCTCTGCGAGCTTCGTCTTCCCCCGGCTATTGGCATCCTTAGGTAAGGCGCAAACAGGTACTTCAAGCTTTAGTAAATCAGTCTCAGGTGTTAATAGGTCGACATACTCCCAGAGACAATTATTATTTGCTTTTAACTTAATAACCTTAATCCATTTGTCCCAATCGTTTGGGCTTGCAAGGATAACGGATAATATAATAACGGGTCTAGTTTCTTGTTAAGAGTTTATTATCATGGTTGTCTATAATCAAGATAATAATTAATTGGAATAAAGGCTTTGGAATTAAAGATAATGCAGTAGTTAGCCCAGGCTCATAACTATCAAACAGACAATTAGGTATAAGAACTCTGTCTATTAAAGAGGGCTCTAGAGCCTCTATATATACACCAGATAGGTGACAAATAGGTTACAAAGAGAATAACAACTACGTCGTCATTCGGTAATGGAAACAAGTATTTAGATATTCGATGAGACACTCAATAAGACATACAAGACATACGAGGAGACATACGAGGTAAGGAGCGGGGTATTGAGACATAGGGTTCTAGACTTGAAGCCAGTATCAAGATAGTAGTAAGGAAATCCGATCCAGTTCAACACATATTAAACTTAGAGCTCAAACCTTCTCGCTAGTCCATAACCCCTCGAGCCGCCAGACGACTATAAGCTGCTTGAGAGAGTCTAGATGATGTTCATCAACCGTCTTTTATAGCAGGCCCGAATTATCAGCAAGCGATTTTGTGAATTGCCTGTATGTATCCCGCCATTCTTGAGCAAGATAGCCCCAGTCAAAGTCATAGAAGAAGCCCTCATACGTAGGGATGTAGCTAGAGAGGCTGTTGAAAAGTTGAGAGTACCATACTAACGTTCGTTGCGACTTTATAGAGGCTTGGGAGAGGTGTTAGTGATTTGAGGTTTTCGTGTTTGGAGCATACATGGCAAGTTATCCGTCGAATCCGAAGATTCAACGCTACGGGAAAGAGGGGTCGGAAAATTCCTGCAGCAAGGTTCGAGTAGGATTGAAGTAGTGTGCTGTTGATAGTAAGAAAAGATTCGGACGAACCATTGTAATTAGGTGTATATATTTCTAGCTAGCGGCTGCCTTCGTTTGAATCGACGCAATGACGTTTAGAGCAGGCGGGACAGACACTTCCCGTAGAGGCCGAGAGCTTTCCAGTTATTTGCAAAGCTATCAAGACAACTGCGTAAGAACGTGAAGAAAACAATTAATTGCGAGAGTCATATAAACAGACACTCATTGTAAGTTAGAAACCGTTGAGAAAAGCTGCCCAACCATTGCGACAAGAGTACATGCAATTGGGCGACGTGTCTGAATCATACTAAGAGTCACAAAGAACCGATGTCATGAAGGGATAGTGGATTATTCTGGTATCATTCCATGATCCCTAACCGGAAACTCCAAAGCCTATGATACAACAGGCAAACAAACCCCCTTAAACCCAAACCATCCAGCACCGCAGATTTCACCTTGGAGCCCAAACAGGCTAGTGAAGAAAGTCATGACATGAAACATGCAGAAAACAACGCGCCTAACCACCAAAACCATAGAGAGTACCTGTATCCCGAGTTAAAAGAAGAAACTAGAAAGGCACATGCAAAGCAACTTACGGCCTTGTCGCTTCAGTGCATACACAACATCGAGAGACGTCACAGTCTTGCGCTTCGCATGCTCGGTATACGTGACAGCATCGCGGATGACACCCTCAAGGAAAGTCTTCAAAACACCACGCGTCTCTTCGTAAATCACTAAAGAAAGTATTAATGGCGCCCACAAGCTTAGGACATTGCAAAGTACTCACTAGCTGAGATACGCTTGACGCCACCACGACGCGCAAGACGACGGATGGCGGGCTTAGTGATACCCTGGATGTTGTCACGAAGAATCTTTCGGTGACGCTTTGCGCCACCCTTTCCAAGGCCTTTGCCACCTTTGCCGCCTGTAGATAGGTGTTAGTCGTTGTTTGGATGAAGATGTGACTAGAAGTTCGAATTTAAAAATAAAAATAAAACTCACGTCCAGTCATGGTGATAAATGTAAATGTAGTGGTGAGATTGTCTTGGAGACTTGAAGTTTAGTTGGTATGGGGGTGGGCGCGTTGTTGTTGAAGTTGCTCGTTGTAGCTTTCTTTGGACTTGTATTGCGAGCTGGTACTTTAACAGGTACTTAACACAAGCGAGGACGAGCCGGATCAACTTCGGATCACGTCCGGTTTGGGCAACACTCGCGTATCGAGTTTGAAGGGGCGGCCGTGCACACGCAAATTTGCCTTTCGATTTTTTGGTGTTCCTGCGCTCGATTCCAGCTTGTCTTGCTCGCTCCGGAAACGCGCTAAAATTTCACAACAAGTTGATCCAGCGGCAGGCAGCACCCCCGCCCGGCCCATAAGTACTTCGCTCGCCCACCTCGCTTCATCTCTCTTTCATCATCCACAACCAGCCACTCCTTCCAACCGCATCAACACCAACTACTTCCATCAGCAAAAAACTTTATATCATCAAAACAACTCCATCTCGTCATCGAAATGGCTCGTACCAAGCAGACAGCTCGTAAGTACTTATCTGAATACTATTGCATCTGTCGCATCGCCCTGTATAGCCGGCCGTGACGTCGGTCGCGCCACTGTCAACCTCAACATATCTCCACGCTGGCTCAACATACTAATCCACTTCGATAGGTAAGTCCACTGGTGGCAAGGCCCCTCGTAAGCAGCTTGCTTCCAAGGCCGCTCGCAAGTCCGCACCATCCACCGGTGGTGTTAAGAAGCCTCACAGGTATAAGCCTGGTAAGTGATGGGTCATTCGGTAATCTGATAAACGTCTTCTGACATTCCCTTTAGGTACTGTCGCTCTTCGTGAGATCCGTCGCTATCAGAAGTCCACTGAGCTCTTGATCCGCAAGCTTCCTTTCCAGCGCTTGGTCCGTGAAATTGCTCAAGACTTCAAGTCGGATCTTCGCTTCCAATCGTCTGCCATCGGTGCCCTTCAAGAATCCGTGGAGGCATATCTAGTCTCCCTCTTTGAAGACACCAACTTGTGTGCGATCCACGCAAAGCGTGTCACTATTCGTACGTAAAATTGGGTCAACATTGTTTGGGTTTTGCTAACATCTTCTTAGAGTCCAAGGACATCCAGCTTGCCCGTCGCCTTCGCGGTGAGCGCGGTTAGATGGTCATTGATTTTGCGACCATTCACGGTTGAATCTCTGCTTGGCAACTTGTCGGCTCAATAAGGCATGGGCAGAAATCTCTTGGTGATGGGAGCTGTTGGGGAGTGGTTCTGGCGTTTTGGGATCGATTTTGCTCTTTATTGATGACGGCTCATGGGGGTACTGGGTCTTTCATGGTACACTGGAATGGTGCCTCTTGCGTTGTACATTACCCAATAATCAGTGAAATCACTGGATGAATTGACGAGAGTCATTCTGCTTAAGGATTGTTCTGATATTGTCTGGAATCCCATGTGTCTTTCCGAGTGATTTGGGTATGTGAGGCGTTCATCCAAGGGGGTATGTTATGGTCGAAATTTTTTTTTAAGCCCATGGTCTACCTGGTGCTTCATTTTGTGAAGTGTAGCATGGTGTCTATGTAGCGTGTGAAATTATATATTGTTAGTATCTAAATAATAGGCGCCATCTACGAAACCCCTCTTAAATAAACACAGAATCGATCGATGAGGTTTTATATAATCTTTATATATGCATCCAAACTCCAAAATTTCTTCTAGAATTGTCCCCAACACGGTCAACAAAGCCCTCAGAGTATTAGCTAGCTACACCGTGGCACGTGTCACTCGTATGAGTCACAGGTATCCGCCTGGTCTCCCCTTGTCCTGCCTCTTCTTCCCTCGCGGCGCGTTGATTAAGTAAAGAAAGGTAAGTTTGCCATCCAATAGCAATGACACCTGGAATAGCAACCAAAGTCAGTGCCTTTCTTCTTCAGGAATAGAATCGAAAAGTGGTAGGCGGCAATTCATTCTTCGGACTTTCATCAAAGTTTTAGAACAGTTCCGTCACCTCGACTTCGGAAATGTATACATGCTTCCTAGGCAAGGAGATTGGATAGCACTCACCTGCAAATATACTCCTAAACTGTACCGGTACAAAGGTGAAACTAAATGCCGTCACTGCTGGCCAGATCTTACAACTGTTCACCCAGCTCACAGGGACTGTGTGTCGTATCCGCTCCATCACCTCCGTGAAATTCGCGCCGGTCAGCGCGCTCTGCATTCCGAAAAAGTAGCTATTAAAGATGGGCGTGAAGACGATTTGGTTGACGAGAACCTTAGTAGTCAGAGATAGCAGCTTTGAACTATAGTTAAATGACTCCCCTAGCCAGAGGAACCATCGGTAGCTTGGGATAGAGCTTATCCCGCCAATGAGCAACGCCCGCACCGTTCTTGATGGGTCGTGGCGCTGCCTGTCTTTATGTTCCACTGAATCTTCCATTGCATGGTCGCATTTGCTAGTAATATTTGTGATGGTAGGGGATGGTGAGATACGCTGCGCAGAGAGATCCCCCAGGAAGTATATCATCAAGGTACTGAGGAGCTGGGTAACATACGGCCTTCGCTGCTGCGCTCGACCGTAGGCCCGGAAAGGGGTACTGAAAGGTTCCAGCCACAGCCATGAGGGCCCAGGTATCGTTTTGGGTGTAGGCGCGGAGGAAGGAATGGGGTCGGTGGAGGTAGATTTGGGTCGTTTGGGGATATGCGGGTGGGGTATGCGGGGTACGCTGCGCTTGAGGGTGATGCGCGCGTAGGCGGTGTTATTTATAGCCATAGTAGGCGCTACTATCAAAAGATAGAGAGAGGTAGAAGTGTTGTTGAATGGTGATGCCTGCCTTTCGTGTCGGATGAGATCCGATGGATCCGAAATTACACCGGAGAGCAAATGGCGATTTGCGGACTGGTTCGGAGGCCGAGGCTCTTCTGTTGAGTCCAAACCTTTTAAGTGTAACAGGGAGAAAAGCAAATATAAGAAAAAAACGGAAAGGTACCTTTTTTAAGTATAAAGAGGACTTTATAGACACTGTTTTGAATGCCTTCAAACTCGAGCCAGACCTTCTGCCGAGGTTTTTACTATTACGCTAAACCGGTTTAAAAAACCCTTCCTTAGAAGTAGAATTTTAGTAAGTAGCTAGTAGAGTAAGAGAGTTAATATATACCTACTTTAAGGTAAATTATATAGATACCTATAACTCTTATATAAATCCCTAGTAAGTAAGGGTACTAAAAGAACGCTAGTAAAGAACGCTAGATTATTGTGTTAGTCAAATTTATTTAAAAGTTAATAGATGAACATCTTTCTACAAATGAAATCAAGCTAATAATACTAAGATGTATTATAAAAGCTTTCACTGTTAGATTGTTCAAATTTACTCTATTGGGGTAGAAACAGCAGGGATTTGGTTTGTCTACTGCTGGATTGTGAGTCGGCCTCGGATATGCACAGGCCGCGAAGTTTCAAAGTTATAATGACGCCTACGTTCTAACACCAACCCCCAACTTCTGTTACTATAAAAAGAATGGCATGGCAACCTCATCAAAACCAAAGCTAAGAAGAGACTCACACAGCGACTATGAGTCTGACTTCGATACTGACAGCGAGACACTCATCAACAACCTACTCGCCGAATTCGAGGCTAGCGCCACAAAGTCACTCGTCCTTGAGAGCATAGAGGATGTTACAGGCACTGCGCCCACAGGTACTCTCCATGTACCAAAGACTCGGCCTTTATTCAAAGTACAGGAGGACGAATTGGAGGTTTACTTACGACAGCGTGCACTCCGTAGTCCGTCTGTCGAGGTCGAGTACGACGAACGCTCTCGGACGTCATGGAGCGGTAATTACAGGTCCATATTTCTAGACATATCTGCACTTAATCACCGATTACCAGACTGGCACGCTGACAGCGTCTAGTGGCACGTGAAGATGAATCCAAGAAAAGGCGCTCCGAATCCATTTCGTCTATACCGAACCACGATTTTAAAGATGCCCGTTCACCACTTCAACGATTTCGAACGAAGCCCAAAAAACCCTTGTCCGTCACTGACTTGGTCTCTCCGGCCTGGTGCGAACTACAGTACTGGCACACTCTTTCGAAATTCGGGCGAAAAAAAGCCACGCCAGCTATGAAGCAGGGGTCTGAGGTCCATAGGATTTTAGAGGAGCAGGATCATGATATGGTAAAAGTGCAAGTCAAGACCAAGGAAGACATGTGGGGCTTGAAAATTTGGAACGTGATACAGGGGCTGAGGGCGCTGAGGGCTACAGGCACGACGAGGGAACTGGAGATTTGGGGTGTAATTGACGGGCAAGTTATCAATGGTATCATTGATGAAATATCATATACTTGCCCAGACCCTGCACTTGAGGAAGCTCTAGAAAATAGCAAGGGAGAGGCAGCCGAGAAAATCAAATCAACACTTCCAACAGACCAGGCATCCATCACACACTTTTTAGAAGATGATGTCTCTATCAAGCCTGACCGGGGCGCTCCGCTTGATAATCCGAATCCACAACGCAAGGCATACATAACGGATGTCAAAACCCGCAGTAGGATGCATCTTCCACAAGGCGCATCTCTCCGGGGCACATTGATGCAATTGATGCTATACCGTCTTCTCCTCGAGTCTCTAGTCACGAATGCCGTGCCATCAGATGTCATCTTCGCCCGCTATGATCTTAAGCCGCTAAAGCCATTCAGCTCCACCTTCATTGCCGAAATCGCCGCACTCGACTTCAATTTCCAAGACGATACACCCTCGTCTTGTAGTGCTTCGTCCAATAGTACTCAGACTTCCATCCACGAGCTCAAATCCCACAACAATTTATCTGCTCTATGGAACGCCATGATAGATGAATCTACTCGAGCAATTTCAGGCTCTTCTGCACTTGGTGACGTACTCAGGGCAGAGTTCCGTTTTTCAAAAACAGGAGAAATATTTGGTAATAGGATCTTTGCGTATGATGCCGAGAAGTTACGAGAATATCTCATGGATGAGATGAGTTGGTGGAAAGGCGAGCGCCAGGCAAGAGGGGTTGACATGGAAGAAGCCTTTAAGTGTGGAATGTGCGAGTTTTCAGAAGAGTGTACATGGCGGAAGGAGAAAACCGAAGAAGCAATAATGAGGCACAGACTGAGGGCTACTGCTGGAGCTAGATCGGCAGTATGACAAATACGAAATTGCCATAGTGAGGAGCTATTGAGAGGTATTCCCACAATGGCTTCTAAATACGCGCCAGCATCTACGCGGTTTTCTAAACAGAATTGGTGCCTGTGGCGAAACTTAAACCTCTAAACCCCGATTTGGCTATACTATACAACCTATAGAGCTACGCATACCTGTAGGTACGTCTTTCTTTGCATTTTCAGTCATACTAGTTATAGTTTGCCAACTAATTGGACCCACTCAGAGTTAAAGGTTTATTAGGTAGTGTATTACAACTAAATAGAACCTACTATCCCATGAACTTATTAATGCTGTCATGGCTGCTGCCGCTAACGGGCCCAAAAGGCCCATTTTTCGATCGAGAGGATGATTGAACATGGGTACATATAGCAGTCATGACGCACTGCCTAAGACGGACATTAAAAGGGCGACCATATGGGATCTTTTCACATGGGTTGGAGGGTACGCTTATGATTTGTTGTTCAGAGAAGTTAGAGCTTACGGTCCATGGGTTCGACATCGTATTCAAAATTAAAAATATGGAAAAGTGAAGATTACCATCAAACCTACTCTTGGAGATGTAGAGATACGCTGGCCAGCCGTCATATTGACGATACAAGAAACTGCATACGTAGTACAGTTCAGTAGAGTGTTGAAAGTACGCCCCGTCAATGGCAAATTGGTCGTATGTATTTAAATGAGCCTTCAGTGTGAATGTTGCTTCCCAAGAACCTGGGTCAGAGCCTTCCAGTACATACATCCGATGATGCACAGCAGGACAAGACCAATCGCAGTACATGTTAACATCAGGTGGAGGAGAATCTCCATTCGGATCGGTTGTAAATATGATATACCAGCTATTGTCAGTACCGTGAAATTCAGGAGCCCGAAGGTCAGTTGAGTATTTCGTATCCTTTGAGGACTGAAAGAGAAGCTTGGATTCTGCATTATTCCAGTTCCTAATAACAGGCTTAGAGCATTGTTTATAAGTTTCATTCGACCACTTAAATGTGAAACTAATCCCGAAGTATTGTGATGTCGTCATTGGCTGTGTACGCCATCATAACATCCATCGTACTGAGTTACTGTCAACCGGAAGTCCGTGCGCAGGTTCAGAATGAGAAGTCTGTCTCTTGAATGTGGCTCTAGGGCCTCTATATATACATGAGAAGAGTGACTGAGTCGGAGACCGAGTCAAGGGGTCGGAGACCGAGTCAAGTGGTCGGTGACCGAGTCAAGGTGGCAAAGAAATCCGATTCAGGTCGACAGTTACCCGTCTAAAAACTGATGAGTTAATGCACTTAATTGAGGGCGGTACACCTACGGATCCGTGCCGGCAGCGTCGAGGATGGGGTTTTTGTACGTTCCAGCATCACTGCTATTAGTACGATTACTGGTGGACTAGCAGCTTGCCAAGCTCATGAAGAAGAGACCAAATGCAGTCAGCAACCCTATAATCATATTGAAAGACTGTAGAAAAGGATGGACAGATAAGTCGGTAAGAGAAAAAAATTCATCGAAAGGTTCCTCAACATCCAACTTTCCTAGTTCCCGATGATCCTTACGTGATAGCCTACTCTGTGTCTACGTCAGAGACTATTCTACCAAAGCGCCATCCTTCTAGGATAGCTTAATTGCGGAGCAATTTTGCTAGAAAATTAATGAAATAGGTAGAAATTATCAATATCTTGTTAATACTTGACGCCATGCCCAGGCCATTTTTAAACACTATTCCTATTCGCATCGAGGATGGCGTACTTTGTATTTATAAAGTCCGCAGTCATGTTCACTTACGTTGAGGCCCGAATGTATTCACTGTGAGAGGGAATATAAGGGAGCTAACCTCATTCGGTTACTGTAGAAGCTTTATCGCTGCCACCATTGCTTGGCATCAAACATCTAACGCAACATGAACAACCAACAATTCCGCCGGCTGGTACTAGACACCCCTGCAAGAGCTCAGAATAATAGCAAGAGCCCTCCCAAAACTGGCGGCTCTTTCTCCGCCTCGCTGGGCTCGCGTACGCACTCTAATATTCCCATGACGCCGTAGGTTCCTCCACGTAGAATAAATGCATACGTACTAAACAAAGACACTCGTAGGCGCACAGTGAGAGGCCCCACAAACATCGATTTTGCTCGCCAGCTCGCCGAGCGTAAGTCAGAATCCCAACCGCCAAAGAAATTCCGTTCTTCCGCAGCTCCAAAAGGCACGAAGCTCGCTGCTGGATACCGAGACCGCACAAGAAATCGAGCGGACAATGAAGGGGATGAAAAGGCTGAGAGAATAAAAGCTCTAGAGGAGTCTATGAAACTGGGACAGATCGATCGGGAGACATTTGAGAGACTGGTGGAGAATATAACAGGCGGGGATATTGAGGCGACACATTTGGTCAAGGGTCTGGATAGGAAACTGCTGGAGAGGGTCAGAAGAGGTGAGGATGTTCTCAGTGAAACTTCTAACAAGGAGGAGGCTCAGGAGGACCTCGATGAAGAGTTTGAGAAACTAGTAGAGAAAACAGTAGCTCCGGTAGTACGAGAAAAGGCTCAAAAAAAGGGCGAGATGGCACCACCACCTCCGATCTCGGGCATTAAACGAAGTCGCAATACTATACTAGCAGAGCTCAAAGCGTCCAGGAAGGCAGCCGCGGAAGCAGCCGCAGCGGAAAAAGCAATTAAATATCCAGAACTGGGTCCAGGGTTCCGAAAGGTCGGAGAAAAGAGGGAGACTACCAAGCTTGAGAAGGATGACAAGGGTAGAGATATCCTTATAATAACCGACGAGGACGGGAATGCTAAACGGAAGGTTCGAAAAATGAAGCAAGACGAGAATGCAGGACCAACCGGCCTAGACAAAACCGCTAAACCATTGGATTGGGGAGTGAAAGTACCCGATCTGCCACAAGCAAAGCAACGTTGTTCTTTGATTGAGGACAAAGAGGATGATGATATATTCGAAGGCGTTGGCACAGATTATAACCCGCTGGCTGAGTTAGGAGAAGCCGAATCTTCTGCGGCCTCTGAAGATGAAGATGGTGAGGCTAAGCCCTTCAATACAACCGAGCAGTCTATCAGATCCGCAAATTCAGAAGAAGCACTATCGCAAAAGTCGTCCGGGAATGTGATTCCCCGTCGAAATTATTTTGACAAGTCAACTGCGCTATCAACAATTCTTCCCAGTAACCCGCTCGTCGACCCTAATATAATTGCCGCTCTTAAAAGGGTCCAAAAGCTTGATTCCACTTCCTCCGTCTTCACCACCGCAGGGGACGAAGATCGCCTTAAAAAGCGAGCCACCATGCTCTCCGCCTCTGACCGCGACCTTGAGGACATGGATCTAGGTTTTGGTTCTAGCCGTTTTGATGATGCAGAGGAAATGGAGAGCGGCAAGGAGATTAAGTTGTCAGAGTGGAATGGCACTGGTACAGGTAGGGAAGATCGGCACGGAGGAAGTAAGAAAAGGAAACGAGGTCCAAAAAAAGGAAAGGGAGATAAGAACAGCGCAGCTGACGTGTTGAAAGTGATGGAGAAGAACAAAGAGAGTGGGGGCTGGTGATGTGCCTTGGATCTTAAATTTAATATAGCTAGGTGGCGTTGAATCAAAGGTGCTCAAAGTGCTTCGGGTAATTTACATAAGTGAATTTTCTCATTTCTTAAAGGGTAAGATCAAAGTTGAGGCATTTAGTCTCTGATACAGTATGTAGCTGATGGGGACCTGGCAAAGGCGGTGATTTGGATGCGTAGTCTAATATTCCATCCATTATCAAATATATTATCACAATGAGTTAGAAACTACACAGGTCACAGCAATAAACTGCTCCAAAAAGTTCCTTTGATCCCCTGCACCTAAGGATCATTCCAGATCCGCGGTAACATTTGAGAACTCTCCCATCTCTAGCTTCGCCTTCCAGAATATGGAGTTAGTATCATTGAAGCCATGCTTGACCCATCCATCCTCTTTAACATGATACAAGTTAATGAAACCACCAGAATAAGTGTCCCTGTGTGTTGCAGCGAGGATGCTTCTGCTGCCCAGCTCCATTAGGTACCTGAGGCTTAAATGCAGTCTCGGGGCCTCCAGAGGATTGTTAATAAGATAATGGTAATCGTTCAGTGTGATCTAATCAAAAACTGCGACGCTTGATGGCACTCAGTTCTTTACACAAATTGCGGGCTTTCAATCCGGTACTATCGTAAATTCAACTAAAGTGATCTAGGCAGGAGGAAACATCGTTAAGATGGTAAGCTGGGGGTATAAAAAGAATAAGCAATGCATTCATATTAAATAGAAAGGCACACCGTGATCTCGTTATTGGTTCTAAGTATGAGAGAGTAGCCTTGAAAACCAAGAGCCATCTCAAAACCTGTGTCCACCAGTACGACTCCCTGCCCTCATTTGCTTTGAAACAATGTAGCCATGTCTTATATTTGGGTTTCAAAGTTATTCCCTCACACCAAAAGATTCTTGTCGCACGTCTCACGGGTAACCGGGGATAAGGGAGGTTATCTCGGGCAAGGTGCGGTGGAACGGTCAATCTAGAAACCGTGGACCTACAAAGATAGGTGAGCGTGACTATCTTTAAAGGATTCTCACGTTCTATAGAGCAGTAGAAGGTTTGGAAAACGTGCTCACCTTGATGGTCTTAGCATCAAGCTCCAACCCTTCCTTTTTGTCGACGAGGAACTCTTGGACATCCTTGCGCTGATCGCCCTGGAGTTGAATCACCTCACCCATCTCGCTATCATTGACGATAGTGCCATTGCAGGCAAACTTCTTCTTGATGACCTTAAGAATTTTTTTCTGGTCAAATTTCTTGGGGAGTCCTTGGACCGTGGTCAACGTCTTTCGTCCATTTCGCTCTGCGTTCCTTGAATTAGCCATACCCTTATATACCAGACTGATTTTGGGGCATACGCTGGATACGTATGTGTATGTAGTTCTGAGACTGCTTTGTCTCGCCTGGTTCGGATTCGGCCTCGGCGAAGGGGTCTGATTGGTGCTGTTAGCTACAAATAGTAGAGATAGGATAGGCAGTTCAACAATAACATGAGCTAAAGGTATGTGGTGAAAAGTGTTAAGCGTCGAAAACCCCATCATCACCGTGGATTGGCCACGGAGGGGTTGAACGGGGCTTACGTACCGAAAGACTTGAGGTTTTCGATAGTTGACATAAACTCGGGTTTCACCTGTAAACCAGAGAGCGGGGTATAGTAAAATGGCAGGAGTACCAAGTTATCAGTGTTGTTTGAGAGTGAAGTGGAGAGTATATTCGAGGATGACTGAGGTGGAGAGTTGGAGGGGGACCTGTGAGGCTGGAATGAACTAGACCTTATCAGGCGCTGGCGCAGATATCTTTGATCCTTAGTCGTTTTAGAAAACCTTGCTCGCTGTCAAATCCCTAACGCATAGTGCGCTCCCATTTATCTGAAGGAGTAGTCTTTTTATATGAATTTATGTATCCACAGCGAGATCGACATGATCATATAGATTAAACTGAAAAAATACCTGCCAATTGATTGACAGTGTAGGAATATAATCGAACATAATCGAGATTCAGCGCTAGTTTTGGTGGTTTTAGAAGACTGTTATATAGTGCCTAGTTATGAATGGCACGAAGCTAGTCTCTATACCTGTAATGTCTATTAAAGCTCACACAGTAACGCTGTAAAGTGACCTTGATAGTCTCTATGCAAACCTTTAGGGAAAAGGCGGAAATGATAATTATTATGTAGGGCCACTCCACAAACAGTATATTGTAGTTTATTGATGTCAGAGATATCAGCTATAACTAGAGTCCATTTAGTCCATCCTGCCAGCTCTTCCGTTCACCTTGGTGCAAAGCTTAAAGCTCACTCCTCGCAGTCGAACGCCCTATTACATAAAAAATGAGTTTTTATCCCTCGAGAAGTATGGGCAGGAAAAAGCAAATTACTCACACTGTGCTAACTATTTTTCTCTCAATTGCCTCAAACGGTTAACATTCGGTGCCTCCCCGGTAGTAACCCCCTTTGCCAATTCCACAAACGCCCCAACTACAGATCTCTTACTAATCGCATATTGTGCGGTAACTGCTTTTACCCTAATTACGCAGATTCGTGGGTCGTCTAGATCTCCATCGTGCTTTCCGTCGCCCAGATCACCAATCCAAGCTTTTAAGGCCGGCGAGTAGAACTTTTTCACAATATTACGGTCGGTTTCGACCGATGTTTTGCCGCTGATAGAGGCCTATTTGCCGGGGGCGGTAAGAAACCAGAGGTTGATGTCGGGATCTGAAGTAAGGTCATCAGTTTTGCCGGACTCGGGGTTGGCGTGGAAGAGCAAGTCGATGCCATTGCCTTCCTATAGTTTCACTAGAAGTTAATATACGGTTATTTAAACAATATTCCAAACAGATGGATATCTCTTGGCAGTTCGAGAGAGGCCAAGCGGGATGGATTGAGATTTTTGGGTGGATAGTAGCACACACCTTCGCGGCAAGGGCTACGCAACGTGAGACAAGCGGTCTACTTCTGCCCATCCGTATTGTCATCATGCAAAACTTGCACTTATCGACAAATGCAACTAGATCCTCAACTTTATCCTTCAAAGACGGTTTCTTGAGAATTTTCTCCTTGTAAGGGTCGGCCGGCTTGCTTCCAGTATCGGCATTACTGTAAGATATGTTGAAGTTGAAAGCGTGCTAGCTACGTTATTGACACGTGAGATCGTCGTTGGGTGGCGTGGATTGAGCAGCCTATGGGTTGCTCGTGGAATCTGAGATTGAGGATATTGAAAATTCCGAGACTGCTGGAGAGTGAGCAATTAATTTCCTGTAAACGCCGCGTATATAATCGGCTAAGAGAGCAAGGACATAATTGGAGAGAAGTTATAGTTGGTGATTGATACAAGTATGCAGTTGAATTGGGAACTTGAATGTAGAGATGAACCAAGATTAAGGGATCGATGTTCAAAATCTCACATACCTGAAGAAAATGGCCCGAGGAATTTCGTCGCGTCTAACGGTTATCGATAAGAACGAGCTAATTAATTGTGCTGAATTTAACGCCCGTACTAAGGGGCCAAAGGATAGGATCGGCGGTATTAAACAATAAGGGTAGTAATAATGGCAGCAATAACGCGATGAGCGCAGTGATAAGGGCCACGCGATAAGGCAGGATCAACCGCCTTAGCTCGATCGACTACCTTAGGGGTCGTTCGGTTGCAAGTTTAGATCAAAATGAGGGCTTTAGAATAGAGAGCTCCAATCTGATTCTGAGGCGACTGTTCGGTTGAATTCTAGTTCAACTTGACTTTAGCTATAAAATTTTAATGTTCCTGACCGCCCAAAAAACACGCTAAAACTGGGCGCACTTTACTATATATAGAATCTGAACTGAAGGTCTTGGCGTCAGTTTGAAAAGGTGCCTCGAGCTCCTTATTTAAATCTGAAGGTTTTAGATTCCACACGTCCGCACAACTCGTAGAGCGACAGACGCGTGTTAAATCAGGAAGGAACGCGTTCTTTCTGCCGGACTTTTAGTTTAGATTTAATCTGACGCTTTTGCAGCCGAACGACCCCTTAAATCGGCTACCTTAAATCGACCCCTGGATCGATCCGCTTATCTACAAAAGTTTAGCGGATTAAATCGGACGTCGCTCTACCATAGAACGGTCCTTGATACACAGCTTAATAGGCTGGCGTTCGCCCTTGTACGAATCCTTACCACCAAGGCTCGATCTGGTTTCATTGGTTACCGCAGAAGCTTCAAAACTAATCTAGATCCAGCCAATCAGAGCACTTAACCGGTTAGGGCTTCAATGATGGTAAAACCAAACCAAACCGAATAAATAACCTAACCAGTTACATCACTGCTTCAAATACCTCTTCCAGGATTCCACAGCCACTCTCTACCTCCCGGGCATACTTAGCCTCCACGGACGATAAAGTGCTGACGAAATTCCTTGACACCCTACTGTAGCAAGGCGTTGTCGCATACTAAGGGCCAGCATCCGCTTCCGCTGCTGAACACAGCCATCACTCCACGTCATCCTGCATACACCAATGTTTCCATCTTAAATCATCCCGCTACCGTAGGACTCACATCGCTCCAGGCACTTCACCGCTCCCTTGACTTTTAGATCGCCCAATTTTCAGCCTATCTTCCAATACTCCTGCTTTACTGCCCAAAAGTCATGGCTACACCAGGTCGGATAGTTGCTGCACTAGCTTCTGGCTCACAAGAGACCACTCTAGCCCTCGCAAATATAAATTTTGACTTTTCCCTAATCAAAGTATGTGTGATCCTGGTAGCTGCTAAAGTGTGTTTCGTTGATAGACAAAGCTGGATGCGCCAGCCTCTTTCAAGGGGTGGGAAACCTTTTGTCACGGAAGCGGAAAGTGGCTGCAGAAAGCGGTTCCAGCCATGTCACAGCTCGCAAATTGGGGGCTCTTTTCGAACAAATACTCCCAAATACGCCATGTCTAATTGAATGTTACGGCTCACGGGCTTCCGAAATCGCTCAAATCTCAGAGAAACGAGAGGGTTCAGCCCCAATCCATGGCATGTTTGCAGACCAGGCCGGCGTAGATGCAACTAGCATTTGGGCAGCAGCTACGTCTGGTAAATCCGCTATCGCTGTGCACTTACTCGCTTGCATGCTGGCAAGAATTTTCCCAGGACCTGAAGCTACCTCAATATGGGCTGAGTTAATCGAAGAACGAAAGAAAGAACTAGCGAGCGAGGACCTTTCTGGACCGTTGCATGTTTCTACAGTTTTGGCGGCCCAAATTTCCCTTTCTCGAGATCAATTAGCTGAATGGGATAACAGTGCTCGTTCTTGGCTTCGAGCCGCTGACGAGGCAAAGAGCATGCAGCAAACTCAATTGCTGTTGATCATCAAGAATATCAATGTACCAGTTAATCATGAGAAAGGAAATCTCTATCGCAGCGTTATATTAGCATGGAAAAGGGCATTGGAGCTGATGGAGAATTTGTTTCGTGGAGCTGCACAATGTATCACACCATACGAAGGCAATGGAGACTTACTCCTTGCCTTAGCAAGCTGGCATATATACCCGGATATGAATGTAGGTTTGGTTCATATGCTACGGCTTCGTCGTAGATGCACTCTCTCCCAATCGGCAGTCAACTTACGGTGGATATAGGTGCTTGGGAGCCAGAAAGGTTCCCAAAAAGATCCGTTGGTGCCCTCAGAAGCGATTCTTACAGTGGGGTTAGAATGTTCTCCTGCCCAACAAGATATTGGGGTCTACTGGTCGCTTCCCCTCGCACATTACCGGTTTTACGGACCGCCAAAGGTGTCAACGCATTCTCTTTGTACTGATGCCGAACGAATTTCGGTTGGACAGTTGAGTCAAGTTACATTGGGGAGTTTTCTCTGCAGATGGAACTATGAAGATTATGATATCAGTGACTACGCAAAAACCATCATCCGTATCTACGACTGTTTGACAACGGATCAAGAAACAGATAAAGTTAACCAGGGTCTTGAGGCAACACACTATGAGTCGAGCCCTAGGAAACTGAAGTTTCAAAAATCAGAGCCAAATTGGTTGCGATACCTGGCAGAAGCAGCAAAAGCGCTGACCGAATCAAGTGGACCACACAGAGCCATGTATAATAGGCTGATTGGCGTTGGTATGCGACGGGCACAAAATTTTCTACAGAATCAGCCTCCAATTTTTGGCTTAACTTCATTCCACGATTTCTTTGCGACGCTCGGGGGCATCGAGATGAAGATCCAGGCGTTACGCAGATTGGCCAATCGTCTCGATTTAACGACACAGAACGCTCTGATTCGCTATAGGAACTCGAAGTATAACGATGATGGGAGTAGGAAAACCTTACAGGACAATAATATACTGGACCCTTGTATTGGCGATGTGGAGACTATTGTGCCATCTTCCTCACCTCTCAGCACCCCTAGTGATTCGCAGATACCAGAGCCAACAGTCACCGTTTCTTCACCCGCTCCGAACTCCTTAGGGTGTGTTAAGGAAAGGGATCCACCTGGTCTTTTCGATTTTGTGGATTTGGAAACTGGTCAGCTAGAAAATCTCTTTTCCATGCACTCCCCGTCTAATGATGAGGATGACGGGCATATGACTTACGGTTTTGCTTCAGATCGTTGTGATCAAAAAGCATCTCGGCAAATTGTTAAGCCTGGTCAGACTTACTAATAAACAAACAATTCAAACCATCGATCTTTGGTTTAGTTGATTGGATATTTTGAAGCTTTAAGCTTGTTTATTTCGTTTGGTTGATCAAACTAGCAAACGGTTTGGTTAGATTTAACTGTTTGGATAGATTTATATACATTTTTATATAACAGTAGGAAGTTCTAGGAGCTCTATACTACAATTTGGTGATAGGCGTTTGGTATAGTACTATGCTTAAAAGTCAGATAAGGTCACGTGACTCCAACTTTAATACAGAGTTTTCCTATATAAAAGATGCCCAAAAAATCGATCGCCTCCATGACGGCAGCAATATCGATCCGGCTATGTAGCCAATCCTCCCTATACATTATTATATGTATATAAAACAGCTCCTAAAGTAGGAGATCACGGCTCGCAATAGCACCAAAGTTGGAGGCTATATTAAAAATTTGGGTAGGACTTGTTGCTCTATTTAAAAGTTAGCAAACCAAATTAAATGGCGTAATCTCCGGTTAAGTCCAAACCAGTATATAATTTCCTTATTAGGAAAGGTCATTTTCTGCGTTTAATAAAGCCGTTACAGTTCCAGCTTTGTGTATACTGTAAGGCTGCGATAATATCAGGCCGTATTTATAAGCGATAAGGCTTAAGCATATCACCAAGCTTACTAAACAATCGTTCGCAGTTATAGCTTAATAGTGGTATACTTAGTATATTAAGCGCTATTTAACTAAGGTTAGGAAACTCTATTACTATTATCCTCCAGTATAAGAATAGATCGTAAGCTAATAGGTGATCTTCTATTAGTAGATTAAGTTTCTTCTACTGCTTATACTTGTCTTCTTAATCGTTAGATAAGGAGGGTACTATAGTAAAGGCGGTGCCTATAAAGCTTCTAATAAAGTTATTAATATCAGATTACAAAGGCTGATTTTTCTTAGAGGCTTACCCTACCAACTGTAGCTTCTTTCCTTTATACTCAAGCCAGAGCTTCTGGAAGGAAGCGTTATAGCTAGTTATCTAATTAGGCCTCTCTTTCTAGTTATTTTAACAGAATTGCTTAAGGTTAGGGTGTAGTAGGCAAGCTGCGTAGTAGATAGGCGTCTAATTAAGCGCTATATAGTATTTTTGAAGCTTCGCCCACCCACAATTAACATTAATTTTGTAGTAATCCTTGATTGCCTCTTAATTAGGATAATCTTCCGTTATCACCTTAGTTAATTAAGCTTTAGCTTCTTTATAGTGCCTTATTAAAAACTCTATGTAAGGGATAACTTCCTATATTGCGCCATTACGCCTAGCCTTGCCTCTTCCTTTAAGCTTAAGTGTAGCCTGCTGAAGCGGCTTAAGAAGCTAAATATATTATTTAATAAAGTCCTAATCGTAGGAAGTAAGGCCGCCGACTCGCACATAAAGAGGTCGATTAAGAGGCTTCTAATATAGATTTGGATTCTTTCTATGTTGTTAACTAGACTTAATCATTGCGAGCTTCCTATTCTATTCATTAATATTATACTATATTATTAAGGAAATAGGGCCTTAAAGCTTAATGGCCCATTTAAATATTATTAAATAACTGTTCCACCTAGTCTTAACAGGCTTAATGAGCTTAAGGACTTTAAAATCAGTATATAGTAGCATAGCGTTTTCCTCTCGCTGAAAGGCATAGAACTGTTTATACTTTTATAGCGAATAGATTAAATAGATAAAATTAATAAGAGTTCTAAGCGGGCCTTCCTTTCGCCACTCCTTTAGGAACTGCTGCTCTTCCTATAGAAGCCTTAGTTTTAATTAAATTAATAGTAGGGGAACACCTACCTACTATTAAGTTCTCATTACCATTCTTAAACGCATCTTTATTGGTTCTAAATAGACTTAATTAAGCCACTAGATTAAATATATAAGTAGCGCACCGTACTTAATATTACTCTTTATTAAATCCAAGCTCTACCGCGAGGAAGTTAATGCAGGTGTTATTATTATAGGCGTTATCTATAACAAACTAGCCAATTCGACTACCAAGATTATACTTAGTAATGGTATTGCCAATAACGTTATAGTAGTTATAGCCGCTATATAGGCCAAGCTACTCTAGTAGAGCAAGCATAAAGTCTTAAATCTGGCCTTAATAGTCTAAATAGTGAATATAGATACTAGTAAGAGCCTTCTTCTTATTGCGCGTTATCTAGCTATTAAATGATATATAAAATCTTGTCATTAATTACGCTAGTTCTTCCGTCACTACACCTTTATTACTATTATATTTAGCGAGAACTTAACTGTAAATTAACTTATAGTTTTAGTAGAGATTAAGCTTAGCGTCTTTGTTTACAGCCACAATTAGGGCTTAAAATTTAGGTCACTCAACTTCTTATAGAGGGTGGTTTCCGGCGGCGATCTATAGTATAACTGCTTATTTAAAGATATTAGAGTCGTAGGACTTAATAAGCTCATTAGCAACTACTTATAATATATAGTAAGTTTGTTAAATCTGCTCTAGAACAGTTAAAGCCTTCCGCTTTTAAGACATTGTATAATTAATAGAACCACAAGAATTAACCTAGTGGCTATCTATATCCTTAATAAGGTGTCCTGCCGTAAAAGTAGTAGCTCTACTAGTTTTATATAGGGTTACCTTAATCTTATATAGATGGCAATATTTGCATAAGAAAACAGTTGTTTTTTTACTAAATCTTTACTGGAGCCGCTAGCCATAGTCCTATATAAAGCTCGGAGTTCTAAGGAGGTCTCAATAAGGCCGTTAATATCTCTCTATATAGTCCCAATTAAGGCCTTCGTATTTGTCCTAGAGGGGGGTTGATTCTGATAAGGTATCAGAACCTTCATAGGCTTTACTAGGCGCGATTACAGGCGTATTCTCTGCCAAATTAACAGGGCTAGCCTCAGTAGGTTAGGAAGACATAATATAGGCAGTATAGCAATAGGAATTAGTAAGTAAAAGAGGAGATTTTAAAGGGTTAAGTTAAAAAGACGCGTTTAGATATTTATTTTTAGCGCGTATATTATATCATAATTATAGTATATATTAGAATATATGGACAGAGGTTATGTGGTCATTCGTGTCTCTAATTAGTCATTCTTATGATGACTTATCAGCCCCCTACTTAGGCACCGCGATCCTTATAATCCTCTGCTTTCTCTACCTATTAGACAAGAACAAATCCATCAGTTAATAGGCCAATCAAGTGCACTTAGGTATTACCAACATTAATTAATAGTTAACCTCACTGGTTGGCTATAGAGCAACAAGGTTCACTGCCGCCCCAGCAGCTTTAATTAAAAGCAGCACTCTAGTACCTAGCAGCAAAACTATACTAGCAGCTCCGGCAGCATCCAACTATCCAGCTAGCTTCGAATATATAAATGCGCTAATATCTGCGGATATTAGCAACGTATAAGATATTCTATAGCATACAAACTAATACCTAGTACGACCTCTTTACTAAGCGCCGTACCCCTAGCTTAACAGTATTAACCCCCAGTACAACCTCTTTACTAAGTGCCGTACCCCTAGCTCAACAGCACCAAACGCCTAATAGCCCTCGGGCAGTACCCTATTAGCAGCTACCTCAGCAGCTACCCTAGCAGTACTACGGCAGCGCTCTAGCCGTATATAGTATACCAGCTTTTACAGCACCTAATATCCAACTACCTAACTGCTTTATGCAGTACCCCAGCATAGCTACGTAACTTAGCAGCAAACCACTACCTAGTATGCTTAGCATACAAATTAATATCTAATAGCCCTCAGGCAGTACCCCAGCAGCTACCTCAGCAGCTACCTTAGTAGTACTACGGCAGCGCTCTAGCTGTACATAGTATACCAGCTTTTACAGCATCCAACAACCTAGCAGCATTAGCAGCACTAAAACACCTAGCTACCTTAGACTTGCGGAAAACTAGTAATAGAAGTGTTACTAAGTACTAGGAGATACCAAGTTATATCTATTACATAGAACAACCACGTTTATGAAGATTTAGTTGAGTACTTTAGGTTAGAAGTATTACTAAACCTAGGGTCCTAAGTCAACGTCCAAAACGCGCTCCCCTCTACCTATAATCCTAATACCGTCTGCTATCTTCCTTGTAGATCTGCTACGTTGGAAATCACGTTAATAGCGCGTATATAACGCCAGCGCGCTCCCTATCCTCTGCCCTTTTGAATCTACTGGCATTTATAACAGTTATAACTCCGCCAGAGGAATTAAGACCTGCTAGCACGCGCCTATAACACCTGTGACCTATGAACAAGACAACTGCTGTGCTAATACGCCTACGGACAGACAAGAATTTGTGCCGATATGCCTACAAATACAACCCCATTGCTGGCATTATACTGCCACCCGAACGACCCTATCGCTGGTACCGTACTACTACCTAAACAGACAATAATCGTGCTAATATGTATACGATATATTAACCAACCAATAGCGCCAATACGCCTACTATCACGACCCAACCAAATAATCGTGCTGATGCGCCTGCGATCTACTGACTGACTAATAGACAAGCTTTACGTTCAACTACTATTACCACCCAATGCTCGCACTGTACCGCTACCTAAATCTGATAGCTGTTGCGCTAATACGCCCGCGACCTAAACACAACTAGGTAGAGCTTTACTCCCTGGAATACAACCCCGTCGCTAGCACCGTACTGCTAGTGTTAGAATATATAGACAAAGGTTACATGGTTACATATCTTAGGATAGCTGTTTTACGCACAAAGAAAGAACTGCCAGTATTGGAATATATAGACAGAAGTTACGTAGTTACGTATTGTTGACGTATCATCGTTATGTCTTTAATTAGTTATCCTTATAGTGACTAATTAGCCCCCTACTTAGGCACTATAATCCTTACGATCCTCTGCTTTCTTTACCTATTAAACACTAGACAAATCCATCAGTTAATAGGCCAATTAAGTGCACTTAGGTGTTACTGATATTGATTAATGGTTAACCTTACCAGTTAGCTATAGAGCAATAAGGTTCACTGCCGCCCCAGTAGCTTTAATTAAAAGCAGCATTCTAGTACCTAGCAGCAAAACCAGTACCTAGTAGTTCCGGCAGCACCTAACCCCAGCAGCTTAGAATATATGACAAATACGTAACGCACAAGATATTCTACAGCAGCAAATCAACCCCCAGTACGACCTCTTCACGGAGCGCCGTACCCCCAGCTCAACAGCATCAACCCCCAGTACGACCTCTTCACTAAGTGCCGTACCCCTAGCTCAACAGCAACAAACATCCAACAGCCCTCGGGCAGTACCCCAGCAGCTACCTTAGCAGCTACCTCAGCAGTACTACGGCAGCGCTCTAGCCGTACACAGCACACTAGCTTTTACAGCACCCAATATCCAACTACCCAACTGCTTTACGCAGTACCCCAGCGTAGCTACGCAACTCAGCAGCAAACCACCCCTAGTACGCGTCTTAGCATACAAACCAACATCTAACAGCCTTGTGCAGTACTCCAGCGTCACAGCAACCTAGCAGCGTCAGCAGCACCCAGCACCCAACAACTCAGCGGCATCAGCAGCACCAAAACACCCAGCTATCTTAGACTTGCGGAAAACCAGTAACAGAAGTGTTACTGAGTACTAGGAGATACCAAGTTACGTCTATTACGCAGAATAACCACGTTTATGAAAATTTGGTCAAGTACTTTAGGTTAAAAGTGTTACTAAACCTAGGGTCCCAAGTTAACGTCCAAAACGCGCTCCCCTCTACCTATAATCCTAACACCGTCTGCTATCTTCCTTGCAGATCTGCCACGTTGGAAATCACGTCAACAGCGCGCCTACAACGCCAGCGCGCTCCCCATCCTCTGCCCTCTCAAATCTACCGGCATCTATGACAATTATAACTCCGCCAGAGGAATTGAGACCTGTCAATAGCGCGCCTATAACGCTAGCGCGCTCCCTTTCCTTTACCCTCTCGAATCTGCCAGCGTCTGCGGCAGCTACGAACCCTTAATAATGGCACTATACTGCCACATACCATCGACAAACTGATAGCGCCGCTATGCCTGCTATTACAATACTGATCGCGCCAATACACCTGCGATCTACCAACCAAATGATCGTGCCTATACGCCTACAATTAACCGACCGACTGATAGACAAGCTCTATGCTTGACCACTATCACTACCGCCGCTGGTACCATACTACCACCCAAACAGACTTTTGCTGCTTTTACCTGCAGCTAAACCAACACCCTGCTGCCTTCCTACAGCGCCACAAGCACAAAGAAAGAACTGCCAGTGTTGGAATATATGGACAGAGGTTATGTGGTCATTCGTGTCTCTGATTAGTCATCCTTATAATGACTCATCAGCCCCCTACTTAGGCACCGCGATCCTTATGATCCTCTGCTTTCTCTACCTATTAGACAAGAACAAATCCATCAGTTAATAGGCCAATCAAGTGCACTTAGGTGTTACCGACAGTATATTTTAGAACTGTCTAAAACTTAACTACTAAGAACCTCCCCTTAACCAAAAATAATACCTATATCTTATATATCAAACGAGCAAACCAACTTAATCAAACGGGACGATATAAGGCTTGATTGACTACTAAAATTAGACCTTTAGGCTTGATTGGTTGTTTGATTACAAAGCAAACAAGTAAATAAACTAGCAAACGGGGTTTGTTTATTAGCAAGTCTGAGCCTGGTATAGGAGACACTCAGAGTAACAGTGGAAACTTATTCGACTATCTTGGTACCTCAGGTGCGATAAAGCAAGGCGATAATGGTTTGAGTACAGTCCGTCTTGGGGGCGCAGAGAACGAGCAACACGATCCAATTTGGAATAGCGTCGAGCCTACTGGGATTAATTTCACTGAGGGAGAAGACCCTGAGCTTAGCTCAGGAATCAATACCATTACTTTCATGGGAAAGACGACTTTTGTTCCAAACGACTACTTCTCATATGCCTCCGTCGTACCGCAAGACAGGTTCACTGCGAAAAGATCATGGGAAGGCACTAAAGTCAAGTGTCTTGTTGACAGGCGATGGGTTTCACTAAACAGGGGGGGAAGTCCATCAGAGCACCAGCCTAATGAGGAGATTCTGGACCTGAACAAACTCAATGTGCTGGCATCTCACGATGAGGACGTTACGTTGGCTGGAAATCAAGCCATTACTTTCAAGATAGGCGACCCAAAAGAATGCGCTTTATTCGCTCAGGGCCCACCGTGGCACTTGGGGACAACTCTAGATGATATTGTATGGGCGCTTGAATCGGGCGCATTTGACCCTGTCAAGTTGGCTAAATTTCTTTCATTGGGCGAATGTCTCTTTCAAGGATCCCACAACAAAGGCATTGGGGAAAAGCACCGATTAGCACGACGGGCTTTAGCTACGGTCTTCGACACCTATGATCAATTCCCGAGTGCGACTGTCGCTCTCAAAGTAATCGAGATGCCATTGTTAAAACAGCAGTGGGTTGCCGCGTCGCGTGGCTCGCGTTTTGTATCGGAAGAGGAGCCTGATGATTCCGAGAATGATTCTGATGACTCCGAGAATGATCCTGATAACTCCGAGAATGATCCTGATGACTCCGAGAATGATGATGCCTCTCAACATACGGACGCTGTCGATCACACTAAGCTAAAGGATTTTGCTGGTTTTCGCTCTTTAAATTGACTAGGGGAGAAACCTTTGCCCTCTTAGCGGCTTTCGATACTGGGTCCTTGAATCCCGACCCCTCGACCTTGTCCAAGGTCATGGCTATGTCTTCCGGGGACTCCATTTTCGTAGCCACCCATTTGCTCGTTGATCCTGTGGATAGCCAAAATCTTGGACCGTCTTCTATCTGTAGAATTCGGGGCAACATTGGAAAACCAGGGGTCGTCATGCTCATCCCACCTCCCGAACTGCAGGTAAAGCCACGCAATTCCGCCAATTGGGCGGTGATCAATCATACACCCTTCAACGGTGAGCTCATGGATTGCTTTCAGGGAACGTCACTACACCTCTCATTCACCGAGTACAGCCGCGCTATGGACACAGGTATTCACGGCGTTAAAGATGCTGAAATCTATTTTCTTGAAGCCTACGTCCAAGTATTCTTTAAGGGCCAGTGGATCGGCGACGTTGATATTATCTCTGGTCTAGAAAGCGACCAATTCCATATCTTTGACCCTCAGTCATCCTCCTCTTCCAAAATGTCTTCCTGCCGACATACCGCCAAGAATATCCGAACTTTTCGGGTTATTGCTATTGACAACTGGGATGAGTTTGTAGATAGTCCGAAGGATGGGACTATTATGAGGGCAAAAGACAATTGGTTGGCGAGGCTTGCGGCAGCAGGCCTGAGTGCCCAGAGGAAGGATGAGACAGTGGTGATGAGGGCTAGTGACTCTATTTGTTGGCCTTGTGTTAGGGATCGTTTCGCGCTTAGGTCTGGGATGGGAAACTATGCATTAATATGTTAGAAAGTTCTGTTTTGCCCGAAGTATGTATCGTTGTAGTGAACCCAGTTAATCACTGCGTTGTGGTGTAATACTTGCATGACCTTTTGACAACGAGCATGCCTAAAGACGAACAGTGATCAGACGAGATGTGCACACGGGTAGTGGTACTTGATTGTGGCGCAGTATATACTTGGGCCAATTGATGCATGAGTCGTTCTTGGGCTAGCCTGGGAAGAAGCCGGTTTTTCAGCTGACTGAGGGCGGTGGCTGACATGCTTCAGGTAATTAAATGAGAGATCTACTCTGAGTTTCTTATCAGCATGAAATAGCAAGCCCCATGCTACAAGCTGCTTTTCTACAACCGGCCAGTCAATCTCTGTCTCGTCAAATCGCTTTGTAAGATCGCGCTCTGAGCGCTCCGTCACCGAAACAACCATATTTGTATTGTCGGGTCTGATACGCTTGTTTGGCGACAACTTCTTGCGCAGTAGCTTCTCTAGCTTGGGCCGTAGAAACAAAGACCAGTAGAAATTGGGCGCTAGCGAAATCTTGCTCTGTATCCTTTGTAATTAACTTGTTATTTAATGTAACCTTCCATTCAATCAAGTAGTGGATGCAGCTCGGCGGGTCTTCATCGTATGTCTTCTCTTCATCCCATTCATCTATATTGAGCAATTCAAGTTTAGCTGGCTGTGACTTTGTCTGTTGCTGACTGCAAGTATCCTCGTTCAGATCCTTCTCTATAGTCTCCCTCATCACCTCATCCAGAAGCGTGAAGTCGGCAATGGATGGCCCGCCTTGCGTAAATGGCTCCCCTCCTATATTTCCTACCTGGGTGCCTAAGACCTGTGATGGTTCAAATAGTTCAGATAGCTCGAACGGCGACAAGTCGTGTAACTGATCGAGGCTATTGGTAATTGCTTGGGTAGGTAACTGGGAAGGAGGCTGCGGGCGACGCTGTTGAGTTCCTAAAGCAGTTAACTGGGCCGTACGTTGATTCTTACTAATACGGTGAACAGGCATCTTGTGGTGAGTGCTCAGGCCGTGGCTCTCCACCGCCCATTACTGTAGCTGTACAACTCGATACCCACGTAGCCCGTATCCCATCGGGCAGTTGAGCGCTCCAAATTGGTCCGTGCACGAATGGTGTTGGCATTCCTGCATCTTCCATTGTCGCACTAAGATAAATACGAATAGTTTCCTAGTAAAGTACAGCGAGCAGGAAGGGGAAAAAATAGCAAAAAAAATGACTAGCTTCCCGCTCGCTCAAGTTGAGATTTGAGTAAAATTGGTTTACCATCATCCTTTTATGGACCCAAACTAGGACTTTGAACGTTTTGGAGATCGCCATCCAGTCCTTTCGAATTTAATGTATTCAACAACTTATTCCATATGCTCTCCCCGTTTTGTCCTCTACGTTTCGGCGTCATGTTCTTTCTCCTCTTCTAGGCTAGCCTTCTTCATCTCTTCAGCAACATCTTCAGCATCTTCTTCGGCATCTTCTTCCTGCGCGAGTTCGGCTGTGGCTGAGACGGAGTCGCCATTGACTCCTTGGTTTCTCTCGGAAGGCTTACGAGCTAAGTCCTTGCTACCGTGGTCGGTGCCTTCAGCTTCTAGGCGATCGATTTCTTTCTGCGCCTTGACGATGTTCTAAAAATGGTTAATGTTTGATGTAATGTTGGGATAATTTTGTGAATATGAGCCAATATACCTCTTTAGTCTTCCGATCTTGGTCCTTCTTCCAGGCTTCCAATTTCTCCTTCAGTCTCTCTACCACGGCAGGGACATCAGCCTGACTCATCGGCGAGTCGACGCCAATCTTGGAAAATTCTTCAATTACACCAATGCTGAGATTGAATTTGCCCTCAGCTGGTGTAGGCGCTGGCGATGAAGCCTCTCCTTTTCGACCCTTCTTCCCCTTCTTACCGCCTGTACCCATAAAATAATTTTCTTCAGCTTCGTCCTTTTTCATCAGTCGTGTGCCCTTGATGCCAGACGAATCGACGGTCCTTTGAGTGGTAGCGGCGAATTTGCTGGGTCCTGTTGTCTCCTTGGCTGCGATGGCAGAAGGGTCAAAATACCTAATGAGGCCTTCCGCCGTAAGGATTTCATCCTGATACGCAGGTGTACTGGCTTCTTCTAGTTTCTGGTTGGCGATTTGCTTCCGCTTCCCGGCCTCATATTCTGCCTGTTCTTGCCGCTTTCGCTCTTGACGTGCTCTGTATGCCTGGCGTTCGTAGTCTCCGTATGCACGTTTGGCTTGGTAGTAAGTGTCCTTGATCTGTTTCGTGACTGTGTATTTTTCCTGCTGCTCTGTTCGTGCCTTGTCCATTTGCTCCCGCAGCGCCTTCATGTTTTTGAAAGCTTCGTCTTGCTCCGCTTTGAGCTCGTCCAACTCCTTCTGAAGGAGAGTATACTTTTCGCTGAGGGCCTTCTGTTCCGGATCATCCAGTGCTTTCTTTTGCTCCGCAATCTGCGCTTTGAGATCGTCGATTGCCTTCAGCTGCACATCAAACTCGGGAAAGTTCTTCCTTTGCTTATGTAGACTAGTGATCTCAGAGAGTGCTTTTTTCTCATCCACTAACTTCATTGTACCTGTGTCCACTTGCTTCTGCAGACGCTCAATTTCCCGAACAACATCCTCCACGGACTTGAAATTCACACGACCTCGCGCAGTCTTGAGCTCATTCATCCGCGACTTAAGCTGCTCGTCTATCTTCTTGATCTTTTCATGCACGGCATTTCGCGAAGATTTATTGCCCTGCTGCTGTTGCCGAACTGCGCTCAGTTCGGATTTGAGCTCCTGCTGGCGCCTGGCATTTGGCGAGTCCTTGTTATTAGGTCTGGCGAGATCAAACTTTGCCTTGATGGCATTCTGAACAGCGAGCTTTGGTTAGCAATCGTGAGGAGTAGCATGTAAAGTATGATTGATTGTATGACCAAGCGTTTAAGGACTGGAAAGACAGGTGATTGGGAGGAATGTGGGAGCACGCACCAATCGTTCCTGTGAAGCGGCATGCTCCTTCTCAGCCCCTGCAAGTTCTGTCTTGTACTGCTCCTCATCGGGCTTCTCGGGCTTGACAAATTGTTGCTTTGTCTTGCTGGCAGACGCAGTGGAAGCAGTGGAAGCAGTGGTATCGGTGGTGGCCATGGTTGCGGCTGAGGGGGTTGCAACGTCAGCCATGATGGCGTATTGTTCGTGTAGAACCTCCCAAGAGAGAGTATAGGTCGACCAGAAGTAGATGTGAGACTTTGGTATTGGCGATTGGACAGTGGTGGCTTAAGGTTGTTGGTGCGACGTTGTCTTTTCTCGAAATTTACTAAGTCGCAACTTTTCCCGAGAAAATACCCTGCCGAGGATGCCCAGGTGACCTCTAAGGCTCCATGTCTGACGTCTTTCAATATTCGACGTCTCCACCATGACCCATCATACGGATGAGCAGAAAATTCCCCTTTTGCTGCTAAAGACCCAATCTACGCCGGCCGATGGATATGAGGAATACTTTTCTACGTTCGATAATGGAAGATACGAACCGGTATTCGTGCCCGTGCTCGAACACAGATTCAAGGAGGATTCACTTACGCAAGTCCGAGCACGTATAATAAGCGGTGAGTTCGCCGTTAAGTCAAATGCTGGCCTAAAGAAATATGGAGCCATCATCTTCACGTCACAGCGTGCTGTGGAAGCATTTGCGAAGGTTGTCGAGGATATCCGCACGCAATTTCAACTGGGATTGGAGGAGTTGCTCCCCGCTACCACGCCACTCTACGTTGTTGGCCCAGCTACCGCTCGTGGCCTGAGGGCGTTAAATCTTCAAAGCCCGATACTAGGCGAGGAATCCGGCAATGGCGACGCACTCGCGGCCTTCATCTTGGAGCATTATAACGGCCTTTATAACGGGTCGTACCCCAACGGTTTTGCAAAGCCACCACTCCTGTTTCTTGTTGGCGAGAAGAGACGAGACATAATACCCAAGACTCTAGAATCGGCGGCACTTCCACCAGAACGGCGGTTAAAAGTAGATGAGCTTGTGATTTACGAGACAGGGGAAATGCCGTCGTTCAAGTCGCACTTCTCCTTGATTTGGGAGGAAAATTGTAAACGGCAGCTAGAGAGACAATGGGTTGTTATCTTTTCTCCAACTGGGTGCAAAGCATTGCTTGACAGTTTGGATCTTCTAGACACTGAAACTGGGAAATCCAAACTCCACGCTGACCGCTGCGAATCGAAAGCGAAAGGAACTAGTATTGCCACCATTGGTCCAACAACACGAGATTATCTGAGAAGCGAATTCGGCTTCGTACCGGACGTATATGCAACCAAGCCAAGCCCGGAAGGCATAGGTGCTGCTATAAAGTCTTTTATGGAGACAGATGGCGTTGGGAGCAACTTGCCAGTCGTATCAATTTAAAATGAAGCATTGCTCGGATTGTGTAGGAAGCTATGAAAAAGCCTCGCATTCACCTAATTTGTCTTTTAAGCTCAAATAACCTGGAATATAAGCGTGGTTTGCGATGACGAAGAGATGATCTCACGCCATTCTAGAATGGCCAAGACTCAAACTTGCTACTGCTTGGGCATGAGGCATTGACGAGTGTCACTTGCGCTGAGCTTTATAAATTTCTAAGGACGCTGATGACGTCACCGTAGAACCTTAGTAGATGAACTTAAGCGTCATGCTATCTCAACCACTAATGTATCTTAACTCTGCATTCGAGTATCGTAACCATCAGGTATTGCTCAACCACATAATCTCAGGTGCAATTAACGTCCACTTTTGCTCAGGTAAGCCAATTGTTTGTCTGCCTTACAAAGCTGAGTAAAAGTGGAGAGCTGGTAGAAAATGGCTGGTACAAGATCATCTGCTCGCGTCACTGCCAACGCCGACTCGAGTCCCAAATCGCAGCAAGAGAAGGCTCAGACCGGCACAAAGCGCAGGGCCGAAAGCAATGGCTCCTCACAATCTAAGCGCGGGAGGAACGCTACGACGAAGAGGTCACAAAAGACCCTCGAGGAGACCATGCCTATTGCAGAGAATAGTGCTGTTCCGGGAGATATCGAGACAAAAGAATACACAGCCGAGGGTCGAGCTCCGGAGAAGGAAGCTCATACGGCCGAGGATATTCCTACTGAACCACAAGGCCCTCAAGAGCGGCATAAAGATGAGACTATTAAAAGGCTGGAGGAGGTGAGAAATCTAGAAGTGCTTCGGAGACTGCGAGAGACCAGAACGAATTACCATATGTCATAAAGCGAACTAAACCTAAAGAAAGCTCGAACGGGGTAGTAGAGAAAGTCTTCCCAACGGGAGAAGACCATGCCATCAAGCATTTTGGAGAACGGGATCATCTATTTCTTCATTCGAAATCGTGTTGGTGTTAATGATGCAGAGAGCGTATCAGACCTTCAACGGACATACTTTGTCCTCCGTCCACTTCCAAAGGGTGCTAAATTGGGTGTGGAGCCATCGAGGATCTTTAAAACAATCGACTTTTAGCTCTTCCAAAAAGACGTTCCCCAAGAGTCATCGTGACCATTTCATGACTTTTGTTGAGAAAGCCAATACGACGGTTCAGGATCTCAAAGAAAGCGTCTTCCAAGGATCAGACTATACTGCCCAGACAACAGGCACCCGCCATAATCAACCTGTGATGCCTGTTAGTGAAGGTGTATATGCCATTACTCGCACCAATGGATCGACTCACCTCGTGTACATGCTTACGATCCCTTCGGAACTTTGTGAGGTCCAAGAAGAACTTGGACTGCGTTCTCAGGGTAGTTTCATGGTGAGCGTCAAGAACCCCGAGAGACCAGACCTTGCAAGCGCGAGACTGCCACAAAAACCAGAGTTTGCTAAAGAGTGAGTGCTATGTCCATGTAATGATATGATTTACTCGTTTACAAGTTCGAAGGATAGTAGAGGGGTTCCGTGGACCACTATAGGTTGAGATTCTGCCAGAACATCTAAATTATGCCAACGCCTAGATTCTGCTCATCGGCGAAGGCATGGAAGGAGGGGTGGGAAAAGCGCTGGAGCCAACGTTAAAAGATCAGAAGAATAAGAAAGAAACACCCACGGAGTCGATGGAGAAATTAGAGCATGAGGATGAACTCCAGGTCCAACACCTTCATGGTCTGTGTCGCTATGAAATTGTCCGATCAATCGATGACACTGACCATTCCTAGGCGATGATTCTGTATTCGGCGACCTTGAGATGAGTAAGAAGGATTATCCACAAATCCTCACTACCTGGTGAAATTGGCTACATGCTTGTTGCCGAAGCTGCAGCAGAAACACGTGCGTCCCGCGGATATCGCCATTGTTTCGTTGCTAGTTTGCTGTTAGCTTGCTATCGCCGGTGCGGTTCGTTTCAGAAAGGCTTACAAATGGCATACATATCGCTTATTCCGTCAAGTTTGCTGTGTATCTGGAGAGTATGGGTTTTATACGGCCGAAGAATATTAGTCGAGAACTTGCCTTGGGATGAACGGGAAGTGAGGAAGGTTTCGATGTGACGAGGTTATATTACTCAATTTAAAATGACATCGCTCCATTTACATTCGCTATCCCCTAGCGTGAGCTGTCTCATCCTTCCATACTATGCCCTTCGTTCTGCAAGATGGCTAGGGAACACAAAAAATGGCCGGGCTGTAGTGGGGTGCTAGATGCATGACGCGCTATTCAAACACTTAGCTACCGATATTGGGGGCAGCGCTAGTTTTACATAACCAGCCTGAATAGGATTACATATCCGGAGAGTGATATTTGTTGCTAGTAGCCTGCATTGTTCATGCACGGCAGGTATTTGGAGGAAATAATGAGGAAGTGCATAATCACCTTCACATATCGTTTGAGGTTAGTTCCAGCCAATTGACGGGCAGAAGCCGAAACCGAACGACGAAGGCACGTTTCTGCGTACCTCTCCCTCCACTCATAATGTTTGATTTCAGATTGCAATAGCAATGAGCCCCGAAACGCCTCTTCATCATCGCGCTGTCACCAATGGACTTCCTTCAGATCACATACCCAAGAGGTCCACCATGGAACCTAACGTTCTCAATATCGTGCTTGGTACCCTCCTGGTGAAGCCGTGGTACCCGTCGTTCTACCCGGAAGAGCTTGTGGGCAGGACAGCAGACAGACTCTACGTATGTCAATGGTGCTTCAAGTACTCAAAAGAGTTGATGCCTTTTCTTGGGCATGTGGTACGCCAATCTCGCTCGAACAGCTATTCAATCTCATACTGATCAGTTCGTGCAAGAAAGTCTGCCCTCTCAAAGACGCCCCACCACCTGGGACGGCTATATACACCAAAGACGGCTATTCAATCCACGAAATCGATGGTGAAGAGCACAAGGTACTCTCTCCTAAATCCTCGACCTTCGGTACTCAGGGCCAAGCTCATTAATCTAGCTGTACTGTCAAAATCTCTCGCTTTTCGCTAAACTCTTCCTCGACACAAAATCCGTCTTCTACGATGTAACCACCTTTCTTTACTATCTTCTCGTCGCTCACGAGCCATCTCCTGCTATTGCCTCAACAGCACCAGGACAAGGTGCACAGCAGCAACCGCAGGTGGTAGGTTTCTTTAGCAAAGAGAAAATGAGCTGGGACAACAATAATCTCGCATGCATACTCGTATTTCCGCCCTGGCAGCAACAAGGCCTAGGCCAGATTCTCATGGGCGTAAGCTATGAACTTAGTAAACGGGAGGGTAGGCTAGGTGGGCCTGAGAAACGTATGCTATCCCTCCCATCTATTCTCGTCTCCCAATTTTTCCATGCTTCAAATACATATGAAGTAGTGCGCTACTAATATATAAATTAGCGCTCTCCGAACTCGGTAAACGAGGCTACCAATCTTACTGGTCACACACTATTACGCGTTCCCTTCTCTCCGCGCCCCCAAAAAAGACTCTTACAGTCCGCGATATACGAGACGATACCTACATTGTGCAGGATGATATCATTACAACGCTGCAGGCGATGCAAGTTCTAGACCAGAAAAAGCGAGGAGGCGCAGACGCAGTCATAAATAAGGCGAAAGTGAGGGCATGGGCGGAGACACATAAAGTCGATCCATATCCACCGGTTGATATTGAAGGATTTGTACAAGTGGAGGAGGAAGACGAACAGCGGCAGGAACTGGAGGAAGAGAAAGAGGAGGGGGAGGTTGAATGACTATAACGGTTATACGGATTGGATATGCCACAACCCACCCAATTCAGGTCTTCCCTCTGAGGCAGACAGAAAGCCCAAATTAAATACCCTCTATTCTACTCAAAGAGCGTAGGGCACCCTGGCGACATTGAAGCAAGCGTTATATTCCTTAGGTGTTTATAGCTTTACTGTCACGCTACGAGGTTCAAGACCTGGAAATGGAGAAAGGAGGAGGAGATAGAAAGATTGAGGTGAGATATCGTTTAGGGTTGAGCTGCGGCTCTGGGTGATACTCTGAATACAGGAAAGTTTCCATGCATCATCTGGCGTGATAGCAAAGGGCAGCGTCCTAATTGAATGTTCAGGTATTGGAAAAGTTTGACCAGGCGGTGACATTTCTTTAGAGCTAGGGTTGGGATTGTTTTCAAAAGACTGGGGGCACTTTGAGAGTATCCTTGATGAAATAAAGAGCGTCACCCTATTTTTGACTGTTGGGCATACCATTTCTTTAAAGGAAGATTACAGAATTTCGTGATGGAGCGGTTATTCCAACTGCTGTAACGCCTAAGCTACTGGTAGATGACTCGGCGGGTCGTTCCACATCCGGTGTCTTGTCTATAAGGAATGATTATTTAGTATGTATCTAGTTTTAGACGTAGAGATGTTTAGCATAATGCCCCTTCCGCATGAAACCTTAGCCGTAAGGCCCATAGTCTGACGTTGTATTTCCATGGTTCGATTGATGGTGACTTAGTAAATCTCATCCTAGTACGAGCTGAAATTATACTATACTTTAGTCCCATCGTCGCTCAGGCTTATGTCTCAGTAAAGGGGCAGCAGAGTCCAGTGGGCTATAAATTGGGTTCCAATACTAGTTCGAGGGCAACGCATTAGAATAGGCTGTGCTGCTTACGATTATCACGAGGTAAGGCTGAAAGTGGAAACGATTTCTCAAAGAATATCTCCCATAGAATTCAATTGGAAGAAATATAATACAACATCGTCTTTAGCGTGGCGCCGAAAGTAGAAATGTGTTTAAGAACTTCGTACGTCAAATATGTAAAATGCAAGTGTCCTTTGTAGGATGGATAGTCTAAATATTGTAGCGGTATGTAAATGCAGTAAGGTCTGGTCAACGCTTTGAATTTTAGATCGATGCAAGCGTAGTAAATCAACTAATATACACCTACTTTAAATCCAATGACATTAATACCCATAACATTTTAGGGGTCGTTCGGTTGCAATCTGGAGGCCTCAGATTCAGTTCAGAATAGAGTTGATCTGGAGCTCCAATCTGATTCTGAGGCGACTGTTCGGTTGAATTCCAGTTCAACTTGACCTCAGCCACAAAATTTTAATGTTCCTCTGACCGCCCAAAAAACACGCTAAAACTAGGCGACTTTACCGTATATCCCTTGCACGGATAGAATCTGAACTGAAGGCCTTGGCGTCAGTTTGAAAAGGAGCCTCGAGCTCCTCAGTTGAATCTGAAGGCTTCAGATTGCACACGTCCGTGCAACTCGTAGAGCCACAGACGCGTGTCGAATCGGGAAGGAACGCGTTCTTTCTGCCGGACTTTCAGTTCAGATTCAAAAGCGTCAGATTGCAACCGAACGACCCCTTATTAAGCTATTCCTAATAGCTAGAATAACTAAATCAATTGCGGCGAAGAAGACTGCGTTATCGAATTTACCCAATTCAAGTTGTCACGCGCGACATTCTGAAACTGCTAAAGCGGCGTTTTTACCACAGCCAGAGTACTCAAACTAACAAGTCTATACTAAATAACACTTATAACGCATACGCCAGCTTATCTATTCACGAGCGAGTATATTTAAAAGCTCACCTACTATAAGTATTAAACAAGAGGACGTGATAATAGTTAATGGCTTTAGCTTGAAAATTGCTGCTTTAACCGCGATATTCAAACCCAAATGCTGTAACAATCACTGAGCCAATTTAAATGATTTTTGCGGCGTTGGATTCGGCTCACCCAGTTCTCAAGTCTCAGTTTGGCCGTTTGCTCGTATAGACATTGGTTGGTGGTTAATTGATGGGTGATTTTATAGTATGAGGCTCGTCTTTGTATGAGGAATACACCCAAATCCGCGCTTGCCCCTTTTGATTTTCCGGTTCAAGCTTATGTAATGCAATAAGCACGTGAGAACGAGATAGTTAACTCTCTCCTGTCACGAATGGCCTCGATGCCGATTTTCATGAATATCGCAATTTTCTCGCACTTCACGCTCGACTTTACTTACTTGGGTGTTGCACTTATAGATTTTTAAATGTCGGTAACTGCCAATGCGGCTCGGGTATTCTTACCACAATATCTTAACAGAATGCTAATAGCGAAACGTTCCACCCTGCTGCTATTTCTTTATCACACAGCGACAATCCGACAATATCGGACCTTCTCTGGAAAGCCTCTTCCAGGCCATCCCGTGGAATTTGGGCAAGACACTTCCAGATCGAATTATAATGACCTACTCCGACCGGACGATGTCCCTTTGCTTGATGGCGAAACCTCAACATTTGAAAACTCGAATTCCCTATCTCAAATGCTAAATGACCGAGCTACATATCACCGACAGCGAAAGTCCACGATCACAGACAGTGAGCGCAAGGCTTTTCAGCGACTCTTCGGCAATCTTGTTTTTCAACCCAAGCAGCAGCCATTGCCTCCAGACACTGACGAGGAGTCTTCCTTAGACTCCGTTTTGGAAGATGTCCTTATAAAACACCGAGCGCGTAGCAATCGGGATAGCCCGAGCTTAAAGATACCTTCGATTCGATCAGTAGCTGAAGTATTAATCGGCCGGAAGTCCAATCATGATCAAGAGACAATTAGAGATATCACAGGAGACAACAACTCTTTGGAAGCATTGCAAAAACAACAATACGACCGAGTTGAAGGTCTGCTACACGCTGCAAAAACGGACGTAGAGCTTTGGAATGTTCTTGAAACAGAAGTGTTTTCCATCATTCGGGAGCTGGACTTAGATGGCGCAGCGGCGAATACCGAAATGAAGGGCAAAGGGAATTCATGCAGGGAAACTCCAATACTGAAGCCCACCATCGAAAATATATGCGAGGAAATTGATCGCGCTTCTGGCCTCGCTATCATTGGGCCAAATTATCCCTCTTTCTTGGTTATTGCGGTGCGCCAACTACGTCAGGAATTTCCATCTTCATCACTTTCTCTTACCATTCTTCCAACCGTTAAAGACCTTGGGCGTGGGTCTTACGTACTTGGAGCAAGCACTGTGCTCTACAATGAGCTGATATCCCTTGCGTGGCTCACGTATGCAGACTTCGAGTGCATTGAAGAACTTCTACAAGATATGGATAATAGTGGTGTAGATTTCGATGGAAACACTCTTGAACTACTTGAATCTATTCATGATGAGGCACGTAAAGCGTGCATGGGACGGTTCGGCGCAACTGTCGCAGCGGTTTGGGAGATGGATAGGTTCACTGACGGCTGGAGGAAGCTGGAACGCTGGCGCGACATTATCAAGGATCGAATGCAGGCTGAGGCCATCCGCAAAGCCAACGCACGCGAAATACAACCTGAAAACTACTATACGGAGCCAAGAGTTCCTCCCGCTGTATAGGAGCTGTGTAAATGTCTAAGATAATATGCATACTACGCTTGTATGACGAGCTCGAAAAGGCCCTCGTAATACCTCCTGCACATAAAATTTGCTGCATATGATTTTGTGATGAAATATCGTAATTGCCCGTTCGCTTTCTTTCCTGAATATTAGCGACATGCAGATAGATATACGCGCTAGATTTGTGACGTCCTGGAGGCTCCAATTCGGTTTGAATCACTTAGCCGCAACTGACAATCTTGCTTCGACATACAAAACACCATGAACTCCACAATGAGTCTCAAGCACGCCACGATACCTAAGCTGCGGGGAGCTCTCTCTCGCCCACTCTCCCGCCAGACATGCTTTTATCACTCTTATGAGTATAGCCAGCCCGCGCCGTTCTCCGCCTCTGAGTCTGCCATTCTCTCTTCCGCAATCACGCACGTCCCGCAATACGGTTTTACTTCAACAGCACTTAAGCTTGGTGCCCGTGACGCTGGCTATTTAGATGTCTCAACAAATTTATTTCCGCATGGAGTGTTTGACCTTGTAAACTACCACCTGGTCACGCAGCGACTAGCATTGAAAGATACTGTACAATTTCCTGCAGATGGGGAGCTGGGGCCTGGGAAAACGCTTGGGGTTGGTGCGAAGATGAGGACACTGGCGCTGACACGTTTAAGAGCGAATGGGTTAATCATACATCGATGGCAGGAGGCAAGTCCATTCGCTTTTGTTCAATGACATCCATCCCTCCACCGCGTATATAATATTTGCATTCACTAACCATTTCCAATTAAACAGGCGCTAGCGATAATGGCCCAGCCAAGCTATGTCTTCACCTCTGTTGCAGAGCTCGCACGTCTTGTGGATGAGATCTGGTTCCTAGCCGGTGACACCAGCGTTGATACAAGTTGGTACACGAAACGTGCCAGTCTGTCGGCAATATACTCAGCAACAGAAATCTTTATGACACAGGACCGATCTTTAGGCTTCGCTGATACGGAGAAGTTTTTGGATGCAAGGCTAGAGGATAGCTTGAACGTTGGGTCTTTCTTGGCGGGGTTGGGGGAATGGGCGGACTATACGGGGCATTCCTTTGTGAACGTTCTGAGGAGCAAAGGGGTGAGGATATAATTCTGGCAGTGTGAGCGAACTGCACTAGGGACGGGATGAGTATTATGTAGAACATCTTAGTTGTACTTGAAGATTTAGTTGAATGAATGTCCCATTGCAAACTTTGCATAATAAGCTACATTCATCAGGTTCGTATATTGCAACCAAAACAAGCTACATGTGAGGAGTGAAACTTCTCCACTTTTAGTTATTCATATTCTAGCATTCTCGGTACCTGTAGGAAGGTAGGTATTCCTCTTTTGCTTCGATGGCCCAGGGCGACATGCTATGCCCACATTTGGTTATACATTTTAGCCTTTTCCACACCGCACTTCGAACCCTGGGAGGTGGAAACTACCAAGCAAGGACCAAGGTCTTGTCTCTGCGTGCAAGTCCCTGGCGTCCGTATGGAGTAGGCTTGGCGAGGTTAAGAGTCGGTCATGCGAGTCATCGCGATTGAATTCCAGAATATTCTTCAAGATCAGGGTTCCCTGCCTCTCACACGTAGATTCGTGCCCAAATTTCGATCCGTCAGTTCAGCCGGGGAGCGAAGCTGGTGGCCTTGCAGCTTTGCGACGCCAGAGCAAAGAAGTCGAGCCCGTTTTCCAACGCCTGTTTCGCTCGTATGAGAGGCCGTGATAAAGGAAGGAGCCTACTCCGCTGTTTACATGTGACCTCGAGCTCCAAGTCACAAGTGGATATTAAGAAAGAGTGCGAGGAACTATCTCCGGCTTTCCTAGCAAGGTGAGCGATTGGCCAATGGATTGGATCGCCAAGTAGCGCCAGCAGGATCACCCCCGTGTTGTTGCGATTCGCGCCGTGATCAGCAGAAATGGCCGTGTTGGGAGCCGCGTCTGGGCCCAGGCTAGATGTGTAGAATTAATGTTTTGCAGGGGCCGTGGTGCATAGATTTACAAAACTCTTCGTGGAGTTATTTCCGTTAGGCGGCCCGTATCTGACTACGCGAGGTGTGGTATGCTGCCTCTCGCGATCGCGAAGCCGTAATGGGATCAGTGATTTGATTCAGGAAGGGCTCGTTCCGCGGTCGGGTAACCCTATCAAATCGACGATGAGCCTCGACCAGGAGAGGCGCAGGGCAGACCGGCTGCAGCGAAGCCAGGCCTGGGCCACCAGGTCCCACATTCGGCCAGCCATGTGTGGTTTAGCGCCCGAAACCATGCCGCTCCGCTGACGTCCGATCTCCAGAACTTTCTTGGCGGCTTCACGATCGTGAATTTGCACCGCGAACGCGGATGCTGCAAAATAGCCCTCCAAACCATGGCAAATCCCAACCTCTCCCTCATAACCCGCCAGCGCTGGCCTTTCTCGCGCACGCTCCTTACTACCGTGCGCTCCACACCTACCGCCCACAGTCCTGTCACCGCCAGGTTGTGTCCAGCTGCATCTTCATCACCACATCTGCTTCTCCAACTCCTGCCTACGTGTGTGAGCGTTCTACGATACTTGCCTCGAGTTGCCCATATCTCAAATAACCTCTCGTGACTGCTCGATCTTTGCATCCACAAGCCCACGCTCGACCATTGCGCCGATTGCGCCTGCCCATTCAATCCAACTTTACTTCCCGATCGGTGCGTCAGCCTCAGATCGAAACAATACAATGCCCATGGCAGGGCCGGCTAGTCCCCAGCCATGAAGTTGCAAGAATTACAACCCCCAAGAGTAGGAGAAAGCCAAAGTATGGCGCCTGGCCTGGGACAAGGTGTCGCTTCTCATCCGCAACGACAGCCAGCACACAAGTCGGTATCATTGCGGCATACGCCTCCAAATAGCCATTCAAACATAAGCAATTATTACCAAAGAGCACCCCCTCAAACGTCATATACAATTCCTGGCAGCGATCAGGCCAATCCGCCTTCAGGCGCTTCCCCAAAGCCCCCGAATCATAAGCAGAGCTCAGGAGAGAGCAGTGATGCTGAAAAGTGGTTTGAGAACTCAAACAATAATGTTATGCAGAGCGATCCCTCTTTTGTTGACAGTGAGTGGTATCATGCCGAGTTTAGAAGCAATTTCTCATGTCTACAGACGACCCACCCTTCTTCCTTCGAAATTCATCATCATCGGAAACTCCTCCGGAAGCACCAGAGCAGCGGATGACACATTTACAGCCGCAGTCGGCAGCCATAGCCTACAGACCTGGACTAATGCATCTTGGTACGGAGGAAAGTAGTACTGAGGACTTCAGGAGTGTCATCGACGATCTAACCATTGTGAATAAGAAATTGAAGCAAAAATTGAGGAAATATCAAAAACTCTATGACGCTCATCTACAGGAAGAAAAGCTTTTTGAAGTTAGGTTCCACGGGTTGCCGGATCATAAGAAGAAGGAATTAGAGGAAACTCTTCGGAAATTTGCCGTCGGGCTGGATGAGAGCCCGTCGAGCGAGTCCCCTCCAGCTGGATATGCGCCGCCGCTAGAACGGAAAACAACCTCCTCTCACACATCTACTCGGTTTGCAGAGTCCGGGTATGCGTCCCTCTCAGCGTCTGGCCAAAACTCGACATCGGCTCCGTTAGGGCATGATAGCAATTATCGAAAGCTTTCCAAGTCTGTATTTAATAGACAGCAAGAAAACGTGCAATCATACCTACACGATATTCCTTCAGGCCTCCTACCAAAGCATGCTGTAGCTATGACAGAGAAATCTAAGAAGAAATTGGTTGTGCGTCGGCTAGAGGAGATATTTACTGGGAAACGGCCCACTACCGGCGGCCACCCACAACCCTTGCAACAGCAGGAGGTTGCTCAGTCAGCTGCAAGGGCTGATAGACAAGCGAAAAAGGCCAGCGGCCAACGTACCACGCAAGAAGGAGTACGTGAAGCACGTATCATGCCTCTTCTGGCTGACGGTGAGGATATCACTGTGGTGGACCGAGATCCACCAGATTTTTTGCAACAGCTTCAACCTCCAATTACAATTAGCGAGCAGGACCTTACTGGTTCCGGCTCACCAGATCAACGCCCTACCAGACCTTTGGATTTGGACCCGTACAGAGCTCAAGTTCCCTCGGAAAATATGGAGTATATTCGCCATTTGGGGTTTACACCTCCAGATATGATTTCTGGACAGGCACCAGAAGATGGTCATGGCTGGATTTATCTTAATCTTCTCATTAACATGGCACAACTGCACACCATAAATGTAACTCCTGATTTTGTCAAAAACGCCGTTACAGAATACAGTTCGAAACTTGAATTATCTCATGACGGCCGTAAGATCCGCTGGAAAGGTGGCTACGACGTTGCCCGCACAAGCAGCGACGGCTCATCCAAACAACTTGCCAGCGCCTCACCCGACGAAAATGTGGAATTCGGAAAATCTAACAACAAACGGGTCAAGATGAGTCACAGCACTAGCGGCGAATCAGATCCTGTACGACAGGCCCGACGGATTGCTCGACTGCAGAAAGAGAAGGATAAGAACAAACTTGCCTATACTCCTCTTTTCTTTCATAAGGTTGATTCAGATGAGGACGAAGACTTCTATACTATAGATCAAATATCGACGCCTTCCTCGGTGCCAGCGCATCTGACTGGAGACTCTTCAAGACCAGGCAGCCCCGCTATGAAGAGTTCGTCTTCACATAAGCGGCGTGATGATGGGCCGATCATATTCTATAACAAAGCTAGATTTTGTACTGATCTAAGCGGTGACCGCCGAGGATTTTCCGCTGAGAATCATGCATCGTATAATAGCTTCACTTCTCGTCCTATTGGAGTGAAATCAGGCACAGTTTCAGAAATAAATAAAAATTTAGAGTCTGAGGAACAGAAAGGCCCGCTGGATGACCCCTCGGCTTTTCAAGATCAGATGGAGATTGATGAGTATCCAGGGTCTAGCAACACAGAACTTGGCTTTCCACTTGAGCTCCCGCGAGAAGACAAGAGCCCAAAAGAGAGCCCCGAAGCCATTGAACTTGAAGCCTCGGGAATCGGAGGAGTCCAACCTCGGGATAATTTTGCAATCAATGTGAGACTCCGACAGACGCGTCTAAATGAGCAGCCAGGTGTTGTTGCTATCCGTCGAACAGTGACGAAGCCAAAACTGTACTCACGTAAGATCCTTGACATCCTCAACAATCGACAAAATCAGACATCATCTGAGCACGCCGGAAGTGCATCATCTCCTGTCATCTCTCAAGAAATTATTTCAATCTCTCGCAAAGATCTTCCCAATTCTACATTACCTCCTGCATCATTTCTCCCCTTCGACTCTTCATCTGGAGACGCTGACTCGGATCTCGAATCGGACGTATCGTCTTCCCCATCGAGGTTTTCTGGTTTATCTAACATAGCACCTGCTACCGCACTGCAGCTTCTTAACATCTCCCCTACTGGCACAGGCGCGAATGCTTACTCTCCTGTCGCCTCTGGTGGGTCAGTTGATTTCGAAAAGGACGAGGATCAATCCGATAATAGTTCGGACCTACTTGATTCTGCCCGCACCCTCGACCCTGTGACTATTCGTGCCAGTGAGCGCGAGCACGATTCGAAGATGGCCGGTCGCCTCACAGAAGAAATTCCCGCGGGAAGTTCTGCGGCTACAGCAGGTGGTGGCAGTGGCTTCAATAGCCCGGATTCAGTTGCTGCGGGTGATGACGTGGAGGGTCAAAAGAGGCCAAGCTCTGCAGGCGGGAGTGGCGTAGTCTCGGGGACTAGAAGTCTCAAAAGGGCAAGGACTAGTGAAAGCTTAGTTGCGTTGCAGCATGGCAAAGCACCAAAGTTGGACTGAACATTGCGTGACTCTTTATTCAACTGTAGTGTTCATAGATGATTATTGGGAGTTGATAGAATTGGCTATTAACAAAAAACGGGCTGATGGCATTATTTGCATTGTCATCGAACTAGACTGGATGCGAGGACGATTCAGGAGCGTCGACCGGCATTTATAAATAAGGGGTTTTTGCTTTTGATTGATTTTCACAATATACTCCGATCCGTTTTCTTGTTGAGTTAAGATAAAATGCTGAGAAACAACGAAAAGATGCTAGAACGGCTCCACAGAAAATGCAATACCGTCTCGAAGGGCGTGAGTTATGATTAGCATATTCACGGTCCAATATGAGATGCACTGGATTTTAGCAAACTTGAGGATTGGCGTATTGATATTCAGTTCTAGATGATTTATAGCGGAGATTTCAGAAGAAGTACGGAGTAGTGAATATATAGATTTGAAAAGGATCACATGACTACGCACAGACTGCCAGTCATCCTCTGGTGTGCGCTAAAATCGCAGTGCATTGCCGTGCATTCAAATTAGGCACTAAAAATTCACGTGACTGCGAAGCGCGTCGCAAGCCTCAAAGCCCTTTCACGCGTCTATCTCGATCACTTCGCCAAATTTCTCGACCCATCGTCAATTGTGGGTAGCGTGCTCAAACCATCCGGTTTGCCTTTGAGTGCCTTGATATATATTTAATCAAAATCATCCACGAACTTCATAGCCAACAATTTGAATCACAATGGCACGCCGCCCAAAAGTCGAGCTCAGCGAGTATGAACAGAAGAGGCAGGAAAATATCGCTAAAACACAAGCTCTTCTCCGGACCTTAGAGTTGGAAGCTGCTTCAGCCGGCCTAGGTCCCTCAAAGTCCTCAGTGTCTGGGAAGACGAAAGCAAAGAAACTCCCCCCAAAAAGAGTCAAACAAGAAGAGGCGGTTCCACGCCGAACATCTTCTCGTCTGAGGGGTATTGTCGCGGATAGCGAAGTTGCTAAGCGGAAGGCAGAAGAGGAACATGAGGCATTCAAAGATGCAGAAAGAGCGAAGAGACAACGTGTTAGTGATGACCTGAATCTTAATGATATTGTGGTTGCGGGCCAAGCGTGGAACCAGAGCGGGAACTTTTTAACCAACGTTGCGCCAACCAAGCCATACGAACGGACGTTCACGGTTGAAGATGTAAAGGAGACAAGCGACAAGGGCTTGAAGGCGTTGCGGGAGAAAATGAGTGGACTTCAACTATGGGAAGATTATGAACCTAATGAAATCAAAATAACTCCAGAACGCATAGTAAGTTACAGACTGAGGCCTAAGGTGAAGCATTTGTTATGGATTGGCACTAAAAAATCTCTAGTATTCCCTTGGGTTCCATCCGACAGCAGACAAGCCGCTGGTATTTGCTGGTGATAAAATGGGTAACCTAGGGATATGCGACTGCTCTCAAAGCGCTCCGGACGTGAACGAAGATGACGATGGGGAAGATACTGAAAAGCAAGGGCCTGCGATATCCACATTCAAGCTTCACACTCGGACAATATGCACATTCCAATTTAGCGCTTTCGATTCGAATGCGCTGTTTTCGGCTTCGTATGATTCATCAATTCGTAAAATGGACTTAGCGAAAGGGGTTGCCGTGGAAATTTATGCACCGGCAAATAAGAACGAAGATAAGCCATTATCTGGAGTTGAAGTTGCCTGGAATGACCCAAACATGATATATTTCTCTACCCTAGACGGAAAATTCGGTATACACGACATGCGTATATCAGCAAAGAAGGCAGCCGGACTGGAGTTGTTCCAGTTGTCAGAAAAGAAAATTGGAGGCTTCACATTACATCCTCTACAGCCTCATCTGGTGGCGACAGCATCTCTGGACCGAACGCTCAAGATATGGGACCTTCGAAAGATTAACGGCAAGAGTGAATGGCGATTACCAGCATTGGTTGGCGAACATGAAAGCAAGCTCTCTGTCTCCCATGCAGCATGGAACTCAGCTGGTCAAGTCGCTACTGCATCTTACGATGACACTATAAAAATACACGATTTCAGCAGCTCTGCCGAATGGGAGGTTGGGACATCGCTGAGTGACGCTCAGATGAAACCTGCAACCATTATACCGCACAACAATCAGACAGGGAGATGGGTTACCATGTGAGTATGGTATTTCTTAGCTCCTGTGGTGTCTCGCAGGATTTTTAACAAGTGTACATGGAATATCTCCAGCAAATCACTTACTAGGCTTCTTTTGACTCCTTATATCAGTCAAAGCATGCCACCACATCATATGCAAACGTCATACGATGAGCTGTGCTGACAGTTTCATGAATAGCTTGCGCGCTCAATGGCAGTTACACCCACAGGACGGTGTCCAGCGATTTTGCATTGGCAATATGAATCGCTTTGTCGATATTTATACAAGTAAAGGTCAGCAACTTGCGCAATTAGGAGGCGAAGGCGTCACGGCCGTTCCAGCCGTAGCGAAGTTCCATCCAACGCAAGACTGGGTGGCAGGTGGAACGGCGAGTGGGAAGCTGTGTGTATGGATGTAATCAAGACGCATATTTCCAGAGTTGAACAAAGAGACAAACGCCCTGTCGGCAGGTCCGGCATTACACGAAAATTTTGGTTTCGGTGAGGGGGAGCACGTTAACCAAGATAGGTTGCTGAGGTCAGCTAGTTCTGGTCTTCGATGCGATGTTGTAAAGATATTGGATAATTATGAGACGCCTGTTGTATCCTAATCTATAACGATGCTTGGTTACAGTCCGCCGGGACTGTTGGTTGGTTGGGTCATCTATGGATTATTGAAATCCCTATGGCTACACGTGTGGAGCGTCGCGGCTGCGTAGAATGTAGGGCCGTGCGTTTAGCAATTCATGAATTGAAGTGAGTTTGTGCTGTTGGTCAGCATTTTAGCTGTCATGTTGAGTTCTCGAAAGATCACTGATACGCTGAGAGGGAGTAATTACTCTCGAGACAAACTCGCGCCACTACAAAGTCACGAAGTAAACTCAACACGGGAGATGGGTGCTGGCATCACTTGACTTAGTATCGGTATTGAGATTTGGTGATGGCAATATATGTTCCCCTATTGAGACATGTCTCCACCTTTGTTTAACAACTTCTGCTTAGGGAGCTTGCTATGATGCTACAAGAGGTATATATGCGGATTAGTAGCGCCTTGGCATAGGATGTATGAGAATGTTCACTTTCTCCCTTCAAATCCGCCGAGCCGCTAATAATCCCTTGTGCTAAGGTCCTTGGTGCCACAGCCAGCTTGGCACTCGTCAGACGGGCAACTCTATCGCCTCCGAAAAGCTTCTTTCTTGCCCTCTGCGAGCCTGAATTGGTCCAATTGTGTCCAAATTATTTCGGACCTGTCTCATGTCGGCAACTCCTGCGCCATGATACGAAAAAGCACTCGGGATTAGTCGACCGTGTAGAATATAATGCGCCCCTAAGCATCGACACTAGCATCTTGCCCACCTTGAAGTTTCTTTGCATCCCATGACCTGCCGCTCAGCGTCTTACAGATCCCCCGTCTGTTCCCACGGTTTCGTAATCTGTAACCTGCAAACAAGGCCTGTTGGTTGTTCTAGATGCAACTGCGCTCTGCCGGCTCAGCCATCTGCACGGTGGAAGGGAGAATACGAGAGACAACCTACAAAATCTCTAGTACAAGCATCGAATGGGCGATATCTGAGATGAAGCCTGTGCTTCTGCTCCTCCGATTGCCTCCTGGAGCCTTTCAAAGCTTCCAAAAGGCTTTATGCTACCTTGACTTTTGCTGTTGGTGGTGAGACCAAAATACATACAAGACTTGAAGCCAGCCTCAAAGGCTAGTCGTTCAAACATTTACTATATTCATTATACTTTTCCAATTAAACTATTCATTCCAAAATTTAGGATTCACTCGCTCCTATTAAATCAATCATGAAGGCTTCAATCGCTATTTCGGCTCTCATTGCTCTCCTTCCTGCAGCGTTTGCTCAAAGTGCCAATCCTTTTGGTGCAATTGCCGCTCGCTCAGCATCTCCTATTCACCTCTAATCCATCGATGCTGCGAGTCAAAAATTCTGGGTCGCCGGTAAAGCAATAGATTCGTACTGTCCGGAGGCTAAGGTCACGGATTGTCCGACTGGAACGTTAACCGTCTTTGCGGGGGGAGATGACACATTGCCCTTAGATGTTGAAGTTCCTATATGACAGCTGGGTGAGTGGATAATATAGCCAATTTCTAAAACCTAGAGTTAATGCGGACGATCAATGCCAGTCTATATAGCTCCCGGCGGGTCCGTGGACTTCACTTGGGCTCGCTCAGCGAGTATCCCGACGGGCTCTATTGTAACAGGGTGGACGCATTCTGAAGGCCCTAGCTTTGGTTTCCTCAGCTGGGAATATGGATTGATCGCATGTCTGATCGCAGGTGAGAGCTATCAAATTTTTGGGCAGCTTGAAGGTGTTACCCTATCGCCGGATTTCCTTGGATGCGATATGTTGACCTGGAACAAAACCGGCGTTGGCGCTTGGGAATATATTTAGATGCTTTGCGAAAACACAAGATTTTCAACTGGAAGCTTTGTTATGTTTTTAAAAAAAGATGGGCCCGGCCAGGGAGTTGCAATAAAATTGAGCGGGTGATAATTTCTTTCAAGTAGCCATGGTGTTCTTTAGAATAATCTTAATCCTTTCCGCTTCATCCTCTGGACTGCCTTTGAAAACGATATTACGCACTAAAACCGTCTTCGTTCTTGACGCAGCCCCTTTTGCGATCTCCACATCACTTCTAGGCACACCTAGCACCTTCGATAAGTTAAATTGGAGTTTGCACATGCATGCAATAGTACACAACTAACCTTTGCAATCAACTCCCGAACTGCCTTGTTGGCCTCGCCGTCTCTGGCCTGGGCAGCCACACGGACATTAATTATTTCAGGTGCAACAGCTGCGACGCCTTCCCGCTCGGCATCGACTCCTGGCTGGACATAACAGAGAAGCCGAATGAAACCCCGTGGTTTCTTGGGGCTCTTGGCTGCAATAAAGCGGATGGCAGGTGCGAGCATTGTATCTGGGAATCGGGGGGTTGAAGGTTGACTGTTTGTGCCCCACGCGCGCACCCACGCCACTGGGATGAGCGTGGCAGGTGGGGTCAGGTCAAAGGCCGATGGCAAGCGAGCAAAGCTCCGAAGCTCGGCGGGTCGGGGGCCTAGCAAACCTGATAAGACAGCAGAGGCCGACTATTACTGCCATTAGAAGAACCTCACCTTCTCTCGGCTCCCTTGAATTCCTCTAAAAGCAAGACGACACGGAGCAGAGATACATCAATTGACCCAGTTTACGTAAAGATGGCAGATGCGCAGTCAGCCGTGCGACACTACAAATCCTTATAACGCTCTCAAAGCCAGTTGATAAGCTGCTACCCAAACACCCTTCGCCCCTCTATCATCCTACAGGTCCGCGTCGCTCAAGACACCACAAAACTCTGCCAAACTCACTCAAACAGACTCCTCTCCCGTAGGTTCGTTGAAAGAAAACCTCAATATAGCCCATCAACCGCTCTGATACATGTGACAATGCAGTCTCAAACCATGACATCTGCTCCAACGCTCCAACCGAAGTTTCTACCAAACCGCCATGATTTGAGCGTTGTGGCAGTTGGGTTCTCTGGTGGCCAGGTGAGATATTTCATTTCTCTACCAACCCGCGTCAGAGTTAACGGTCGACGTAGACAAAAGCTGGCGTAGACGCGGCACCCATGGCTCTTATCGAGTCCGGTCTCATCCAACAACTGGAAGAAGACCTCGAATTCAAGGTTACCTATGACGGCCAAGTTCACTCCTACACAGATATCATGCCCGAAGAAGACCCTGAGTATCGCAACATGAGACGCCCAAAGTCCGTCAGCGCCGTTACCAGAGCCGTTAGCGAACAAGTGTATGAACACGCCTCAAAGGGTAAGTTTGTCTTGACATTAGGAGGTGACCACTCCATTGCGATTGGTACTATTTCTGGAACCGCCAGGGCGATTAAGGAAAGATTGGGACGGGAGCTAGCGGTCATATGGGTGGATGCACATGCGGATATCAACACGCCAGAGACATCCGAAAGTGGAAACATTCACGGTATGCCTGTAGCCTTTTTGACGGGTCTAGCAACGGAGAAGAACGAAGAAACCTTTGGCTGGATACGGGAAGACCAACGAATTAGCACGAAGAAACTAGTTTACATTGGACTCCGAGATATTGATCGCGGGGAGAAGAAGATATTGAGGGAGCATGGTATCAAGGCGTTTTCGATGCATGATATTGACCGGTGAGGAGCAGCTTGCAGTACATGTTTGGCCCAATTTGCTAACTTGATGCATTCAAAGACATGGCATCGGTAGGGTTATGGATATGGCGCTAGGGTGGATAGGTAGTGATACTCCGATCCATCTCTCCTTCGACGTGGATGCCTTAGATCCAATGTGGGCTCCGAGCACCGGCACACCAGTTCGAGGCGGTTTAACTCTCCGGGAAGGAGACTTCATCGCAGAGTGTGTTGCCGAAACGGGTTCTCTAATAGCCTTGGACTTGGTCGAGGTCAACCCAAGTCTCGATGTTCAGGGCGCAGGCGACACAGTTCGGGCTGGGTGCTCTATCGTGCGCTGTGCGTTGGGCGATACTCTGCTGTGATCCGAGCCTCTCTGGCATTTGGCATTTGAATAGTGGCGTAGGTAAATTAGAATCATATAACAACTGGACGACACGTGCATTGTAGTACAGCATCCAGGCATGAAGGGACAATGGATTACGGCCGACAATGGGCACTCCACGGGCACATGAAAACCAAATACAGGGCTAGCTAGATAAATATCCAGAATGACCAGGCTTACATCGGCGGCGAAGTTCCCGTGTCAAGTTCAATCTCCATTACTCACACTTGTCTGCGTGGCGGTTTCAGTCAGCTGTGCCAAGCTCTTGCTTGCACATGTGATGAACTTGTGGAATCTCATCCACCCTGGAGTAATATTGCTTCTTTAGGATGGCTCGTGGCGTCTGATTGATTATCTTTTCTGACGAAGTTTCGCACGTCATGTTGACGAACCCAATGTCCTCCGTACCGGTGACGATCGCTGAGTCCTACTTATTGTACCATACCTTCCAGACATATACGATATAGACATAAGGGAAGGGAAAGTGAGATGCTGCACTATAGAAATAGAGCTCAATTGAGCCAATTGTCGAAAGAACTTGTCGATGTTTTGACTCGGGTCTTTGCTTCCTCTACACGGCAGCTCTCAAAGACGCAGCATCACAATCCAGCAACTTAACCACGGTAGAGATGGTAATGGATTTTCTTCCCACTTGCAGTTTGAAACTAAACTAGCTCTATATAGAGAATATGTCATCATACTTAGATCATGCGAAAAGGTACCAAGCTGTCGTAATATCGCCTCGCTCATATTTCGTTTTCACACCTCTCTTAGCTTATACCTCCGTTGGCACTTTTGAATTCCGAACAGCTCTCGAGCCCATTCGGAGTAGGTGGGCAAATGCTACTTTCTTCCAAGGGTGGGTAGACACGGTCGATTTCAAGAACAAAACTGTGACAATCGAAGAAGGGGTAGAGGACCGTTACCGGGCATTAGCACTTACAAGTTATCGCCATAAGGGAGAGCCTGTGGACGAGAGACGCCAGGAAATAGCCAAGGAGTCAAAGAAGGGGCGATTGTTCGACTTAACCTTCGACAAATAAGTCATTACCGTCGACTGCTACAGCCAAACCTTTGGGACACCTGGGGTAAGGAACATGCACTGTTCTTAAAAGATGTAGGAGACGCTCGGCGGATTCGTAATAGATTCCTCGCGTGCTGATGAAGGCATGCAGGTTCATCAACTGGGCTTTTGGGCGAGACATCTCCCGGTTTGAGGTTGAGGTCAGCTGAAACGAAACAGCTATACGCTATATCTGGCCCTGGAATTTGACTCCTGCACGTGATGGATATGCCTTGGGTTGACAGCGAGATTGACACTTGCAATGAGCATGAAACCTCGAGTCGTACGCGTTCCACGTAGTTTTTGAAACAAGCAGTAGCTTCTCCACAACAATCATGTGCCCTTGTTGGGAGCATTGATATAGTAATTGTGAGAGTGGCTTCGGATGCTCCTTTCCGAAAGATGATTCCTGGGATATTTGCACCTGTCCGGAAGGGTCTTGTGAAGAGTTGAGTAATTGCAGTAGTCTCGCAAGCAGTCCCACAACAAGAGATAGCTGCGGAGTGCTACCAAAATAAATGTATAGTCCTGCAGTGATGCAGCGTTAGAGCTAAAAAGATAAATAAAATAAATATGACGACTTAACCTTCGTCTTTCCCGCCTGTTTGGATGTCGTGTGTTGTCCACTAGGCCAGGGTGGTGTGGTAGATCGTCGCTGAGCACTGCACATTGTAATGTTGATTCGCCTGACAAGCTGCACCAGACTCCAGGATCAGACGTCCCACGTCTTTGCCTTTTGTCATTCTTCCAGTCTCGTATGGCCAGATGTCCATCCCTTTTGTCCTTCAAATCTGAAGCTGCCATGTCTGGTTTGCATGCCGTATCATTGTCGCCGGTTTATGCGCGAACACGTATTCTGCCTTCCAGGGATTCCCTTCCGTTAGTTGCCTCCTTTTGAGCCCTTTTGGCTGTAACACAAGCCGCATGCCGCAGCCGTTCACGCTCCTTCTAAACATGCAAGCAATCGTAGTTTGCCTCCCCGCCTCCACACCCATCCCTGGAACCTTTTACATCCCTCACGGCTAATTGTAATGCCCTCTATGCTGGCTAGCGACGCTAATATCACATTCATTGACAGCAAAGCGTGGTTTCTGTCAGCCTTATCCTCACTATGGTATGCAAAAGGGTTGTCCATGCACACCCTCCTTGTCCTACATGCAGACCCGTTGCTAACCCTCGTACGCTGGCCATCTAAGACCGAGCGTAGACCTTTTGAAGGCCCCCTCGGCCACATTCCACGTCAATCTTCGCCCAGAGAGGCCTCGCAAAGCCCGTCCGATAGCCTCACAGGTAGCTTTGCTTCTGTTTCAACTAATCCTACTGCTCGGAGATACTCGTCAAGGACTAAGTCTCGTCCGGATGCCTGGGCGCAATCAGCCTCCCCCACATCAGCCGACGTAGAGAGAGGAGAGAGTCGGAGACGTTCGGGACGAAACACCTTATACAAATCCTCTGGAATTGCTTCACCGCGTACATCTACATCGCCACCCACAGCTACATTAGAATTGGATACAGTCGAAAAGGATACTGCCGGGTTCCTTCCCAAGCTAAGCAAGATATTGGAAGGGAAGGAGCACAACCAGCAGCGGTGTCAAAAGAGTTCCCCAGCTAGCTTGAGGGAGATTCAGACACCTCCTTACCGTAATCGTGTTGCCGAAGATGCCAGCGTAGTTCCTCGCCGCACAGCCCGTCAGAGGCACAGCTCATCACAACCGCGAGCAGTAAGCCTCGCGAATTTCTCTAACCCTTCTTTGCTCTCAGTCCAGTCCGGTTTCACAATTTCATCCAACACGTCTAGTGGCAGCAATTCTACGGTGACTCAAAAGTCGTATGACAGGTCCAACATGGCGAAGAAAAAGCAGGCGAAAGGACGTCGGCGCATTGAGATGAAGCGCACTTCCGCAAAGAGTAACGTCATGGATGCTCTACCAGATACCTCTGGTGTTTTCCAATATATGCATGAGGGCTTGACTCCTGCTCAATCTCATAGTGGGAGTGATGGTCGACCAGGCTCCTCGTCATCATCAACGTCATTATCTAGTGATGCAGAGCGGGATGAAGCATCATCTTCACATGATGATGAGCCTATTGTGGAATCGCCGATGACAACACCGCCTTCGACAAGCAGGTCACTTGATAAAACCTCAGAGCCTCATGAGAGGCTTAACTATGACTTGGGTATCTCTGCTCGGGGAAATAGTCCCAAACCTAACGGACATACTCATTCGGGGAATCAGCCATCCGTGCACGATTCAGAAGAGGAAGAGGAAGAGGAAGAGGAGGAAGAGAAAGAGGAGGGAGAGGAAGAGGAAGAAGAAGAAGCGGAAGAAGAGAAAGACGATGGAGAGGGGGGAGATAGTGAGGACGATGACGACGGTGAAGATGAAGACCAGGACGCGTCCCGTAACTATTCATCGGAGAAGGCCGCACCTCCTGTATTACCTTCTGATTCAACATCCCACCGTAAGAAAGATGTAGAGCACGACCGCCATTATCAACGACTTAAAGACCAGGAGAAGGAATTACGTGAGCATGTCCTTCAGAGTCCGCAACCTCAGCGTGACTTTCACTTCTTTGGTGGCCCATCTCCTACACCACAGCCAGCAATTCCATTTCTCGACCCGCATTCCCAATATGGCGCTTCAACCAATCTCTATCCTCAAACACCCCCAGTTCCTGGGTGGCGTCCTGTTGCGCCGGGACCTCCACCAGGCGACTTCTACTCGCCTCCACAAGTCCCCAACATACCACTACACACCACTGCTGACAATATTTACGCAGTGACAGCTGGAAGCATTCCCGGTCCCCCCAATACTTTAGCCCCCCCACTGCCCTTTCAGTATCCTCAAGTGCAACCACCACACTATTTAGCACGCCCCGCCGGGCCCGATCTCTCTAAGACTACTGTCATAGGATATGAGCTCTTAGCGAACAAACTTTCCGAATTTCCGAAGGGAAATGTAACTGGAGAGGATAATTTAATCCCTATGTACCGAAAGTTCGAGCAGCTCAACCACCGAATTCTTTTACATCTTCAAGATGAAATATCCGAGCTTGAAGAAGAGCTGCGGTACTTGGACGAATGCATTGCGCAAATGTCTCCGGTAGGCAAGGAGGGGCGTTCGCAACCGGCCTCCCGTCGTATAGAGAGCCGTCATGGGGGGGAGTTGCATTGGCGAAGAACGAACCTGTTGGGCAGGATATACTTGAAATTAGGCCAGTACAGTGAGCGCAAAGCTTTCTTATAGTACCGTGATACATGTAATATTGACCTTTTTTCCATCCTAGATCAGGCATTGTCCTCCTACAGCACCATGATAAAGAATCTGGATCCAGCCAATAACGAGGATCTTCAAGTATATCGTACCTGGATGGGGAATCACGCCCCGGTGGAAAAGGTTGAATCACGATTCTTGGACCACAAAAACGACCTGTTTTCTGTCGCTTGCACCAAACCAGCTAGTAATGCTAGTGGCGTTGGATCGGTCCAGTCCGTCGCGCTTGGGCTGCCTCTGATCCTCGTACTGCCTCTCCTAGCCTTCGCTATTATTCCCGGGCTCTTGGGAAGACTGTTTATCATTATTCTTATTGGATCTGCAGAAGTAGCAGTGGTTGCATCTACCGAGCTTGTATCCCTAATGACAGTCAAAGAATGGGTTACTTGCACCTCTATGTGAGTATTCATTTTACGTTTGCGAAACTCGATCGAGGAGCTGCTTTCAGCAGCGAGGATAATTGATACACGCATGAGTGGTTCAGGTTTCCCAGAGCACTCAACAATATGGTCAACTGGGTTTTAGAGATTTTCAGCGTGCTGGGTAGCGCTGGAGGTTGCCTTGGCTGAAAACTCGAGAACGTTAGCGCAGCAGGCGACATGCCAGCAATTTCGTTTATTTGTTATGATGAAATATGGCTTACAGTGACGGATTGAAGAATAAGACTAACTCGACGCATAGTTATTTTGCTATTATGGCAATTCTCGCAGGCGTTGTTCAATGACTCGCGGGCTCGGCGGGGAAGCATGGACGCGACTGGGGTTGATGTGGGGTTTACGGGGTGAGGAACGTCAAAAAAAAAGACCGTTGATGGTTGCTCGAATGCTCGCCGGTATTCGTCTGAAGCTTAATGATACAGGCACTATTTATTTTCGTTAAACAGAGTGGTGTTTTTAAGGATGGTGGATTGGGCTGGGTGGTTTTCTTGAGATTGGCGGGCCAGACGGTTTGGTGTGTGACGTTACGGGCTCGGGTTGCAGCTTGGCGAACAGGCACGCACAGGTGGCTGCATGGCTGTTTTTGGCTTTGGCTCTGGCTCTGGCTTTTAGCCTTGGCTTTGGCTGAGGCTTGAGACTGGTAATGGCACTGATGATGTGATGATATGATGATAGTAATGATAGTGATGATAGTGATGGTACTTCGTTGTGGTACTCATGAAGCTGTCAATAATCTACCTTACTAGACTGTACTGGGATTGCACTAACATTACCTACTCGTATCTGCATTGTTGTTTGAGTAATGGCCAGCCTGACATGACCTTGTTCCTGTCTTGTTCCTGTCCTATCTTGGGTGACGCCCGGGTAGTTTAACGATGGGAGCTATATTTCCCTGCTTCCTATTCATACACTCGTGAAGGCCTCCGTGCTGTTCAGCAAAGGATGAGGAGGGTTACGATATAGCCGTGAGTAAGCAAAGACCTCACCAGGAGAGCTGTACAAGTTGGCGGCGAAGAACTTCATCAGCTCATCCGGAGCGTCTAAGTCGCGGCAACGGTTAAACGAATCACGGCTGAGGGCTGTCTTTCTACTTGGCGCAGCGTTCTGCGCAGACCAGAGATGCAGTAGTGTCAGTACGCGCAGACTCTGCCTTTGCATGTTTAAATGGCCGAGACATGAAGAGGTCCGGGAGCATGCAGGTGGTGGAGAAGCAACTTAATGCCCTACAGACGAGATGGTTACACGAAGAGAGGGGCGCTATCATTGGGGGGGCCGGTCCTTGTCTGTGCCTCCGCTTGGTGCTGCTATCTGTCGAAATCCCTACTTGCATACGCGGTGCATGAGCCCGTCCTGATGGAATTTGGGGGAGCTTGGATGATCCGCTGATGGGCTCGCTCCCCTGGCAGCGCTGTGCTTGGCTGCCGAGGAGTCCAGGGCGTCTGCTGCCCCAGAAAATAAACAGTTTCAGAGTTTGTCTCTCGCCCTGAACTTTCCCTTTCTTGGCCACGCGAACTCTCGCTCTCCGCTGATGCCTCTCTTGGTGTGTCTTTCTTGGTTGTGCCTCTCTGCTGCATAGACGCTCGCCATGCTTCTCTGCTCCAGCTCAAGCTCATCGAATTCATTATTCATTCGGGCTCATTCCACTTTCGTTGCCCTCTACGTTCCTCATTTCCTCATTCCTCGTTCCTCGCTGCCTGCTGCGCTCGTCATCCCGATCCGACCTTCTCCTTCTCCAAGCCTGACTTCTGAGCCAACCTGAAACGTTTGCTCCTCTCCTATCCCGACAATCACCATCGCCCTCCACCACCCACCATCACCCACCGCACACACCCCCCCCAACACCCGCAGGCCTGCAGCATCAGCTCCATACATACTACGCTTCCCTTCGCTCCCTGTCTCCCGTTTGCTGCGCCCTCCCACCTCCGATCTCATATTCCGTCCACCCAACTATCCTTCGATCAGCTTTCTGGAATGTCGTCGTGTCGCCCGCTCCCATTTTCGCAGTAATCTCGTCTGCGCGCATCTCCTGCCGCACAACCACTCATCGTCTAGAGCCGTACATCGGCCGCCGGACCCAACAGAACGTCTCACTTCATATTCGACAAGGCTTCGCGCGTGCTGGCATTCCTATTGATCGCATCAATCGAGCCCGCCATATTGCGCAATCTGCCGCACCTAGTCTAATACTCTAATACCTCGCTGGACGGGACATCTTAGCTCAATCAAGCTGAGGTAGCAGCAGCCTGGGCACCAAGCTCTGCGCACACGAAAGCACTCAAAGAAATTCCGATTGACAACAAAGCCTCCGAGTGCGTGGGCGCATATTCGTTGCCGTTGCACAACCGCTTCTACTCCTTAGACTTTTTGTACTCACTAATATCACCACCACCACCTCCAAGATTCCTCGAGGAATTGCATCCCGCAACGGAACTCCAAGTCCCCAACCATCACGCATTGTGCGACTGGATAACCGAACTATTAGATCATGGCTGTCTCCATGCTTCACGCTCCGTCGCGAGCTTCGACCTCGTCCTCGTCATCCTTCATACCCGTTTCACGGCAAAACACAATGTCCTCCCACGATGGGTCACGTTCTGTGCGACAATCGAAGCGATACTCGGTTACCGCCCTTTATTTATCCATGTCTGCGAAGGAGAAAGATTTGGAAATTGAGGATGATTTGGCAAAGGGTATATATGCGGACAGAAACGTATAATTCCTTGTGGATACTAATGGTTGTATAGCTCAAAAGATACTGAGGGAGTTGAAGGCGAAAATTTCCTCGCAATCCAAGAAAAACTTCGTGCTTGAGAAGGATGTGAGATATCTAGATTCGAGGATAGCCTTGTTGATCCAGAATCGCATGGCTCTAGAGGAGGTACCTTTCCCAGCTTATGCGTTGTACTGGCTAAGGCTAACAACCCCCCGCAGCAAAATGAAGTTGCGAACCATTTGGACGAAGCCGCTGAACTACAAGAAGGTTTCTTTCCAAATGACGAGAAGACACAAAAATACGGGAACTTGCTATTCCTTCTCCAGTCTGAACCGAGGCACATTGCCCACCTATGCCGCCTAGTTACAATGGCGGAGATCGATTCGCTCCTCCAAACCGTCATGTTCACAATCTATGGAAACCAGTATGAGAGCCGAGAAGAACACCTGTTATTGACCATGTTTCAAGTAAGTCACGTTATGAGCATATTATAATAGCAAATACTAATATAGAAAACAGTCCGTTCTCACCTATCAGTTCGATAATACCCCTGATTATTCCTCCCTGCTGCGCGCGAACACTCCAGTATCTCGAATGATGACCACATATACCCGGCGAGGACCGGGACAGAGTTACCTTAAAGTTGTCTTAGCTGAGCGGATCAACTCACTAATTGAGCTCAAGGATCTGGATCTCGAAATTAATCCCCTTAAAGTCTACGAGAAGATGGTTGCTGAAATTGAAGAGAGCCAAGGAAGTCTACCACCAAACCTTCCCAAAGGTGTTACCGCAGAGCAGGCTGCGGAGAATGAAACGGTTCAGCAGATTATCGCACCACGGCTTACCATGTTGATGGAAATTGCCAATTCTTTTCTGACAACAATCATTGAAGGTTTAGAGGAGACGCCTTATGGTATTCGGTGGATCTGCAAGCAAATCCGAAGTCTTTCGAAACGGAAATATCCTGATGCGCAGGACCAGACCATCTGTACTCTCATCGGAGGCTTCTTCTTCCTAAGGTTCATCAACCCTGCCATAGTAACACCGAGATCCTACATGCTTATCGATGCAACCCCGGCGGAGAATCCCAAGCGCACTTTAACTTATATTGCCAAGATGCTGCAAAATCTGGCAAATAAGCCATCGTACGCAAAGGAGCCTTACATGGTCAAGCTACAGCCTTTCATTCACCAGAACAAGGAACGCATTAACAAGTTCATGTTGGATCTGTGCGAAGTACAGGATTTCTATGAAAGCCTAGAGATGGACAATTACGTTGCGCTTTCGAAGAGAGACCTGGAACTCTCCATTACCCTCAACGAGGTGTATGCTACGCATGCGCTCTTGGATAGACATGCTACTGAGCTGGTAAGTGTACGAAAAGAAGTCGATACCGACTTTCGATTTGACTATGGGCAGGCAAAGGATGAAAGTTCCCACTTGAGCGTCCTGTTGCAGGAACTGGGGCCAGCACCCGCCCAACTGCCACGGAAGGAAAACAGAGCGATCAATCTACCTTTATTCAGCAAATGGGAAACGCCTTTAGACGACCTTACAGCAGCTTTGGATATTACCCAGGAAGAGATTTTCTTTATGGAGGCAAAGTCCACCTTTGTAATGATTCTGCGCTCGTTACCTCCCAATACATCAGTCACTCGGAGGCCACTCAGACTTGACAGGGTAGCAGAAGCGGCTGCAACTACGAAGAACGACTCTGTTATGGTGAAGAAGGGAATTAGAAGCATGGAGCTTCTGAGCCAGTTGCAGGAACTTGGGGTGATCGATAAAGAAGACGGGTTCGCCTTGCTACGGGATGAGGTCGAGCAAGAGCTGGTGCATCTAGGCTCAATGAAAGATAAGGTGGTCGAGGAGACCAGGAAGCTCGAGGAGGTTTTCCGAACAATCCGTGACCATAATGCGTATCTTGTTGGCCAGCTTGAAACGTACAAGTCATACCTACACAACGTTCGGGGCCAATCGGAAGGCAAGACGAGAAAACAACAAAAGCAGCAGATCCTTGGACCGTATAAATTCACGCATCAACAGCTGGAGAAGGAGGGCGTAATTCAGAAGAGCAATGTCCCGGAAAATCGACGAGCGAACATATATTTCAACTTTACCAGTCCTCTACCAGGCACTTTTGTGATATCGCTGCACTACAAGGGTAGGCCATTCATAACGGTCACTTTGAGGGGAGTAAACACAATCTGACAATTTATAGGGAGAAACCGAGGCCTACTCGAGCTTGATCTTAAGCTGGACGATCTTCTTGAAATGCAGAAAGACAATCAAGAAGATCTTGACCTGGAATACGTCCAGTTCAATGTGACAAAAGTGTTAGTACTGCTTAATAAGAGATTTGCGAGGAAGAAGGGTTGGTGATTATTAAATAACCACTCCACTAACTGGCTAATTCTCTTTTTTTTGTCTCCATGTTTGATGTCTTATCTGGCGTATGATGCATTTTCGCCGGAAAGTATGTTTTCGGTAACAAACGGGCGGTTCTGGTGTTGCTCGGGGTTCTTGACGTTTTGGAATTTTTGGGATACCCTGGAGAGAAGCGTGGCGGGATAGTTGTGTGATGGAGAGAGTACGGAAAGGACTAGAGAACCAAATTAGTGCAGATACCGGTGACGCACCTTTGTTTGAATGGGTTTGCTGATCGAGTTTGTCTATTTGCCTGGAGTTTTTTGTTCCGTTCCCATCGCTCCTTGTAATACACCCCCCACCACCGAGGGGGAATTTTTACCTTTTATTTTTCTTTGGCCTGCCCTTTTTTTACTCCTTTACTAATGGGATTCCGCTTTTTATTTTGCAGCTGGGGTCTTTCGGCTGGACCGATGGTGTCTACTTGGAGGCTAGGCGGGCTTGGGAGGGTGTTCTTTGTCTGGACGATATCCATGTACGATAATCAGTATAATCGAGCTCAAGGGCTCTCCGTTCGTTGACGCAAAATCCTGCTGCCCAAGAGTTCCCAAGTATAAAGACTACTTGGTAATATCGTGACTCTGAAAATAACAGGTCACGTGCCAACATGTCACTGCTCCAAGGCTCGAGTCGAATCACGCAGTGAAGCGTAGTTATAGTCATCGGGCAAGTCTCTTGAGCCCACACCACGACACCACGCCTTCTCTTTTGTTTCGCATAACCACTCTTTACTCCACCATCTCATACAGCTCCTGAGCGACCTCGAGCTCATCATGTCTTCCTCCATTGCTATTCCCCAGCGGAAGAAGAAGATGCTCAGCGATAGCCATGTTGCTAGCTCCGCGAGCTCGTCCTCGTCCTCTTACGAAAGCTTTGTGGACACTTCTCGGACTCCCCAAGCTTCCTCATCTGTCCTCACACCGTCCGCTCGCTATTACTATGATAGACGGCCTTCGCTGTTGAGTAGGTCACTGTCTATTTCAGTTCACTTTCCGGCTCCTGATCTTCACCTTGCGACTGCCGTCCACGCACGAGACCCTCAGGAGGCTTTGAAGGAAACAATAGGGCTTATACTTCTTTGCCTCAAAATCGCTTTAAGTGGTATCGTGGCTGGAGGGGTGGATGGCGGGCCTGTGGCAGCTGATCATCGATTTGCATGCGGATAAACAGAAAGAAAGAACACAGCTAATGGAGCCCAGGTTCTTCCATTTCGAAGACCGAACATATTGTTGTTAATGTCGGCAACTCCGATTCGCCTAGGCTGGTATGTGCACGCATTGCCAATCTTAACGAAGCAGTGGAGTGTTGACATTGGATAATTGCAGATAACGTGCGTCAAGGCATCTCAAGGCTTCGACTGGAACCAGGGTACGTATCATAAGGTCCTCATTCATCTATTAATATGATTGGCACTACAGTGACACCCTGATGCTCTGCCAGTGCCACTTGATGGTCGTTTAGAAGCATACTAATGATTACTTCGAGCAGATATCTTCCTCCCTTCCTACACCGACCATGACTCTGGCGACCTAGAACGTAAACAAGACCCTGTCGAAGATATCATCCTTACCGACGAGGAGATAGCCTCCATGTTCCCTCAGTGAACGACTGCATAGCTGGCATATTGGTGCATTGGCGCATTCTAGGGCTGGGATTGGATTAGATGAAATGTGGCAGGCTTGACGGAGTTTGTCTAGGGCATATCGAGCTCTTTCCCTGGCAGAGTTTCTGTGAATTTTTAGGGGGGTTAGGTGGGCATTTATGAAAGGATGGCGACGGTTGGACTGGCAGTGTCTGATACAATAGCGTTCATCTTTTAGGTATTATTTCTGCGGCATTTCAATATTAGATAGCGGTTGAGTGTATATCACAAGGGTGATGGCTCCGTTCGGCAGTGGTTTTGGCAATAGCAATTTTGATATAAATACATGTCTCGAAAAATTTGCTGTTCAATGCTTCAGACTGTCAATTCTTCAAAACTAGACACCGATACCGGCCCCTCGAGCCTTGTGAGCCCTGCAACTGCACCCCACCTCCCCGCTCGGTTCGCCCTCCCTAAAGCGGTATCCCTGTCATTGCTAGCTGCGATAACACCAAAACACCAAAACAATCTCCTTCGCCGCGCTTCTAGGCTCGCCAACATCACAGAACGTGCCTTGCTTCTTTTTAATTCTACTCCTATCCTTCCCACCCGTTTTACGAAGCATGGACTCTGTTCACTACCGCCGCGTCGAACTCCAATCCCCGGCTGATTTCACCTTTCTAGAGGGCAATGTTAAACGAGCTGCGCGTCGGAAAATCGACCTGCACCTCCCACCAAGTGCAGCACCAGTTGGTGAGGACGAGCTGAGGAAGAAGGTTGAGGAACTGGTCAAGCAAGTACATTGGCTGGATTGAGAGAGCATCAGATAAGGCGAGCTGATGGGCCGACAGTACATCCGGAACACCTTCGCGGCCGCAAAGCAAAACATCAGCATCAACGGCATGGACACGGAGGAGGTGGAGAGGCACGAGATTGGAGAAGGTAAGCCATCAACACCTACCGTCCCATAAACCCCAATTCTCTCGCGACGGCCCCCACCGCCTGCGAAATTCTAATGGCCGATGTTGACATGAGTTTTTTATTTTATTTTTTGGTACAGAATTCGAGCCCTTTGACTCTCGTCTCAAAGACCGCCTCGAAGCCCTGACCGCGCAGAAAAACTCCCTCGTTGAGAAAGTCGCCGACTTGCGACGTACCGCGCCCGCACTTGCCGCTCAGGCGTATCAGGCCGCCTTTCTCCAGGAATCAGAACAGTGGGAGCAGGAGCATAGAATGCGAGAAGCGAAGGCACTGCAGGCGCCTGAGAGCGTCTTAGATTTAGGTGAGCTGAGGCGGTGGGACGAGGTGCAGAGAACGTGGGAGAGAGGAGCAGAGGGGTTGGGTGCACTGAAAGGCGGATTGCCGGAGACAAGGGCGAGGCTGGAGAGGGCAGGTGAGGTGGTAGGATATCTAGAGGGCAAGTAAGAGCGTAGGTTTGGGATATTACTAAAACCCGTACGTTATAGATTATGGATTTGAGAAAGCTGTTTGGGACATCTGCCCCCGTTTTTAGCGGATTCTGCCGCCGCTTTTGGAGGCACTTGCGCCCCTAAGGTTAGGCTTATTACGGGGACGCAATTGGTAATGTTATTCCTTGAGAGTGCTCACTCTACAGTAATTAGGATATCTAACGAGATTCTATTGTCCTTGCCTCCTCGATATCGCTTTGTTCATCTAGCTTCCTTATTCTTGTGGTCTTTTAGAAGGCGAGTAACCATACAGCTTTCTTACTCGTATGCGATCTACTGGCTTCGTTTCCCTTCGTCATACCAATTCCAGATCTCTACACTAACACGTTCGATTGGAACGTAACGCTCAACATGAGCAGGGCATTGACCATTTTTTTTATGCTTCATGACTTTAGCTGCCTTTGGGGATATCCATACGAACTCTGGTACCACATCAAACTTTTGAAGACTTTCAGTCCATGTTTCCCACTCGCTGAAGAATTTTGGACGAGAATTCGAGTGTTTGTCTGGCGCTAGCGTAATCTGAAAAGGGAATATAAATAATTTCTGCTGTCTCCTCTTCATTTTCGCTTTAGGTCCGATCCGGACTATTACCCCATCGATGTTTCGAAAATTAAACACTTTGGGTATATAAAGCACGGGACCATTCTTAGTGGTGTCGAAAGATGGGACGTCATCCTGGAAAAGAGTTACACCCATTGGCTGATTAAGTTCCGGCGTAATATTTAGACCTTTTTGTGAAATCCATGACAAGATAACTTGCTCTATTATAAATCCAGTAACACTTGGGTTGCTAGTGTACTCGGGCAGCGACTGCAAGAGCCCTTTGTCGAAACGCACTTTGTTCTCAAGTATCATCGAAGCTACGGCATTGCGGCATATGCCACATGTATAGTGCGCCGCAATCCTACGTTCAGAGTCATATTTGTCGTAAAAATACCGGTGGTCGACGAGATCTGGCATAAACTTCGATGGTAACCAGATAAACTGGCCAAAAAGACAAGCCCTCATATATTCGTAGTGTCTAAAGACGTCAGCGAAGTTACTTAGGTAGTACAACTATAGCATACGTGCGCAATTCTTCTGGTTCTTCATAATATCGTGTTTGGATTTCCTGCTCGAACGCCCAGGCCTGTGCGTAAATTTCAGTAAAGAACTTAGCGGCCAGGTCGATCTTGCCGTTCACGACACATTTCTCCAGGAACCATGGGATGCGGCCGGTGAAGTCTTCGACTTCATCCTTCGTGTAGTCTCCTAGTTGAACCTCTTGCCTCTGCGCCCACCAATGCTCCATTTCCTTCTAAACTATAGTTAGAAGCGTCCCTTTTTTATAACCGAATTATTGCTCCTAAGACCTACCTCAGTTAAGCCTCCATAGACATACATTACTTCGTTACTAGACTGCCCCAGCGGCTTGTTGAGAACCGAATGGTTATTGGCCGATAAGCTAAGGAGTGCTTTTCCTGTCGCCTGTATGCCTCGCAACCATTGACGCAATTCTGCCTTCTCGTTGATGGTAGGTTCGTCGTCCCCGTCCTCCTTCTCTAGAGTGTTGAGTTGATCGATAACAAAAACGACATCGCTTTGGCCTTGAAAGAACCGATCAATCTCTTCCTGGGTATCCAGCGCCATAATCCTCTGTTGCTTGCTCTCATCGTCCGCCCAGGCAAATAAGCTTGCCGCTCTTATATACGAGACTGACTGTTTCATAAATTCCCGACAATCAGGGATATATACAACTTTTTCCTCCCTAGCTGCTAAACAACAGACAAGGGCAGCTAAAAGATGAGACTTTCCATAGCCCCTAGTCCCATAGATAGTGAGAGCAGAACGTTGACAACTGTCACGGATACGCTCGAACTCCTTTCTAAGTTCCACAAAGTTCTCCCGCCCCATATAATACCAATTACTTTCGTAATCTTCGCTATTAACTTGGAATCTCTCCGGCACTGCGTAACCGACAAAAGGGAAGGGCAATTTAGTGTCGAAAGTAGGATTAGAAAGTTGGAAGACAGAATTAGGAAACGGATCGACATCTTTGGAAATCGGACCGGATAGCTGGTCGAGCTCTTTAATTACCTGCCGGATGCGCTCCCTTCGCTGACGAGCACTGGTGGCGAGCTTCTGCAGTTGACCACTAGCTTCGCTCTCCCGACACGGCTTTTTAGAGGCGGCATCGGACATCTCCGCATCTTCGCGATATTGTCTATTTCCTATAGCGTTGTTAGCATACTATCTACGTGGTGTATACGGTATAAAAGACAGTAACTTACTCTTTATACTGGGGGTCTCCATCCCGACAATCTCCGCTGCTAACTTCGCGAGCGTCTCGCTCACCCCAAAGGATAGATTGATATTTTTTTTTATAAACTCTGCGTCATCAGCTAGCATTAAGAAAGCCTCCCCTGATATGTCTGCCGCTTTGAATTTCTCAAGTTGATCATCTTCAAGCAGTTTCGATCGCTTTTGTTGGATCCACTGGAGCAGCTCAACCTCATCCCAATCTTTAACCTCCTCGATTGTGGGCTTAAGTACTGAGCTGTCCATGGCGGTTGATAGGACGGCGGGACGTAGGCGTAACAAGCGAAGTAGGAGCAAGCACCAGCAGCGGCAGGAGTGGCGGCAGAGGGCAAACGAGTGGAAAGAGAAGGCGCAATAGCCAAGCAGTAGATGATATTAGGGTCAGGATTTCAGGATGGGGGAGGGTTGGCGAGGGGAGATGAGAAAAGCTTTGTTGGAGGTGAAGGTGGTTGGATTGACAAGCGCCGCCTGCTGCCTACCACCCAGGCAACAGGAAGAATCTTCGACAATGCCAAAAACGACTTTGCACGCCGTCCGAAAACTAGATGATTTCATTTTACGGAGGTCCCTACCAAAAGTTCTTGCACCTTCCTAATTAGGAAGTTTTAGGAATAATAATACTTATTACTGTTTTTTATATTTTTATATATTATCCCACTAAGTATAAATTAATAATCTGATAAAGAATTTTCATTATATATAGTATTAGGCTAGTAAATTAATCTTTAAAGTTTGCGTGCCTTAATATCCCTTGCACCGTCAATAGTGGACTCAAATCTGTGGCCCGTGCGGGCTAATAGAAAGGACTCGCTTACGGACGGTTAGCATTCTGCCAGGAACTTCAACTCGATGTTTTCTCGCACGGGCCACTACCTTGAGTCCTTTGACGGTGCAAGGGATACGCTGGGTAGACTCTAGTATACGCTACGTAGGCTGTAAAATACGCACCTGTGCTTGCGCGTGCGTTAGTTTGAAACTTCCTAACTAGGAAGGTGCAAGGACTTTTGTTAGGGACCTCCGTATTGGAAGAGTGTTATTCAACAGACAGGAGCCGCGACTTTGCATGGTCCGCAAGGATCGTCAAAAAGCAATATTGGAATTGATCAACGGGATATTTGTCCACGTGCCATGCTTATGACTACATCGTTCAGCCCTACGCCCCTCCCGCCACATTTCGGCTTTGGCGAACTTCAACGCTTGAAATCGTCATTCTCTTGGTTAACCTTGCGACAACACAACACCCTGAGCACGAAGTCATGAAGCAAAGATTTTCCTCCCTAGACGTCAAGGTGGCGAACATCCTCTCCCGTCCTGTGGAGTATGTAATGCTAACCTCCTAGGTTATTACTCATGAGCTGTCTAAGAGTCTTTGTCCACTCCGAGTTACAAATATTTACGATCTGTCCTCAGTAAGGCTTCCGGCCCCCAATGGCAAAGCTCGGATACTGATGGTTATTTTAGCGCATATTTCTTTTCAAGTTTCATAAACCCGACCATCGAGAGCAGTTGATCATCGACTCTGGATTCCGATGCCATCTCACAAGCTATGCGCGTTCCACGGCGGCAGCTCCCTCACCCTTCGTAGCACGCCTGCGGAAATTCCTTAAGACCAGAAGAGTCACATCAATATCCCAAGTTGGCACAGACCGGATAATAGAATTTCAATTCTCGGATGGGCTGTATAGACTCTACTTAGAGTTTTATGCGGGTGGCAATATCGTTCTTACTGACGGCGATTTGAATATACTAGCACTGCTACGGAATGTCGACGAGGGAGCTGAGCATGAGAAGCTTCGGATCGGTCTACAATATAACCTGTCCTTACGGCAGAATTATGGAGGAACTCCGCCTGTGACTAAAGAAAGGATTCAGGAAGGGCTCCGGAAAGCAATACAAAAGCAACAGGATGCAGAGTCGACTGAGAAGAAGGCCAAGAAACAATCTAAGGACCTTCTTAGGAAGGCATTAGCCGTTTCGATAATGGAATTTCCACCTCTTCTTATTGATCATGCTCTAAATACCGCTAATTTTGATGCTCGCATAAAACCGGAACAGGTGCTGGAAGACGAGTCCCTCCTAGACAAGCTGCTTGCTGCGTTAGAAGAAGCGAAGAAAGTAGCGGAAGACATCACGAGTGGAGACACTACTACAGGCTATATTCTGGCGAAGCCAAACCCGGCCGCTAACCAGTCTAAAGAGGAGTCTTCGGAGACTCTCGATTCTGAAAAGGTGCCTGGTTTACTTTATGATGACTTCCACCCGTTCCGACCCCGCCAGTTCGAGTATTCTGAATACACATTCCTGGAGTTTGACGGATTTAATAAGACGGTTGACGAGTTTTTCTCGTCGATCGAAGGGCAGAAGCTAGAGTCACGACTGTATGAGCGCGAAATGAATGCAAAGAAGAAGCTAGAACAAGCACGTCAAGAGCATGCTAAGCGAATAGGTGGACTCCAACAGGTGCAAGAGCTGAATATTAGGAAAGCAGAAGCCATCCAGGCAAACATTGATCGAGCCCAAGAAGCGACCGTTGCAATCAACGGCCTCATCGGACAAGGCATGGATTGGGTTGAAATTGCAAGGCTGATAGAGAGGGAGCAAGGCCAACGCAATCCCGTCGCTCAAATGATCACGCTACCGTTGAAGCTTTACGAAAATACTATCACACTTTTGCTTGACGAGCCGAATGTCGAAGCAGAAGATGAAGGATATGAGACAAGCTCAGTTAGCGGGGACTCAGATACCGAGGAAGATCAACCTCAGAAAAAGAAAAAGGCACCTCCAAAACCTGTTGACAACCGGTTGGCTATTGATATTGACCTAGGTCTATCTCTGTGGGCCAATGCTAGCCAATATTACGATCAGAAGAAAAGCGCTGCTGTGAAGGAAGAGAAAACAGTGCTAGCATCGTCAAAAGCGCTCAAGAGCACCGAGAAAAAGGTTACTGCGGACCTCAAGAAAGGATTGAAACAGGAGAAAGATGTACTTCGGCCAGTGCGGAAGCAATTTTGGTTTGAGAAATTCATTTACTTCATCTCATCAGACGGGTATCTAGTCCTTGGGTATGTATCTCTAGTATTCCGAATGAATGCATTTGCCAAAAGCTGACACACATTAGTGGTAAAGATGCTCAACAAAATGAGATACTATACAGTAGGTATCTCAAGAAAGGAGACGTTTATGTTCATGCTGATTTGCATGGAGCGGCATCCGTCATTATCAAGAATAATCCTTCTACTCCAGATGCCCCAATTCCTCCCTCAACTCTTTCCCAAGCTGGTAACCTTTCAGTTGCGACCTCGGATGCATGGGAATCAAAAGCTGTCATGTCTGCTTGGTGGGTGAACTCCGACCAAGTGTCCAAGACAGCACCGACTAGTGAATATTTGACCACCGGGGGGTTCATGATACGGGGAAAGAAGAACTTCCTACCGCCAGCGCAACTAATTCTAGGCTTTGCTGTCATGTTTCAAATCAGTGAAGAAAGCAAGGCAAGACATGTAAAACATAGGTTAGTGGATCAAGCAGCTTCCGGGAATAGTACAGCAGAAAGTACGACGCTACAGCTGGCTGAGGATGATCAAAAAGAGCAAGCACCAGAAGGGGCATCAGAGAGCGATAGCGATGAAGACTTCCCTGACGCGAAACTGGAGTCTGCTTCAGACAACAGTGACACAGAATCAGAACCAGGAGACCACAGCAACCCATTGCAATCAACAGGCGGGATTCAATCGGCGCAAAACGAACAAGACGCGGGTTCTGAAGATGAAGTTGAGGACGTAGCTGACACAACAACTGGTGGACCTCAACATACCGAGCCCGGGATAAGCAAGGCAGAATCACCCAGCGATGAGCAAGAGCAAGAGGCTCCATCGGTAGCTTCCTCCGCGCAAACACAGAGCAAATCCGGCCCCCGCCACCTCTCCGCTCGAGAACGCCGTCTTCTCCGTAAAGGCCAGACGTCTGGTCTTACGCCAATTGCCTCCGGCCCTCCTTCGACCCGTGGACCGGCAACGGACGACGAAGAAACGCCCTCAGAGGTTGATGATACCGCGTCTCTTACCGCTAACACACGTGAAACGCCCGCGCCGTCATCCTCAAACCCCCCAAGTAGAGCAAACAAAGGTCCCCTCCCACGGGGTAAACGAAACAAAGCCAAGAAGCTTGCAACGAAATATGCCGATCAAGACGACGAAGACCGCGCCTTAGCACTCCGTCTTCTTGGCTCGAAGGCCGGTCACGAAGCCGCAGAAGCGCAGGCACAGGCAAAGAAATCCAAGGAAGAGGAAGCAATGGCCCAGAAACAGCGTAGGCGGGAGCAGCACCTCCGGGCCCAGGCACTAGGACGAGCAACGGAGGAAGCGCGACGGGCAGCACTCGAAGGCGAAGCTGCCGACGCTGAGGACGTCGTTGACGAAGAGACTGCGAGGCTAGAGCTCGTGGGACTCGACTCTTTCACCGGTCGTCCATTGCCAGGCGATGAGCTCTTGGCTGCTGTCCCTGTCTGCGCGCCTTGGTCTGCGTTGGCTACATATAAGTATAAAGTTAAGTTGCAGCCTGGTGTTACAAAGAAAGGCAAGGCGGTTAAGGAGATTCTGAGCCGATGGGATGCTGCAGGGAAGGACCCTAGAGCCGTCGACAAGAAAAGTGAGGATAGCGAGAGGATATGGCCAAGGGAGATCGAATTAGTTAGGGGTTGGAAGGAGGCAGAGATCTATGGTATTGTGCCAGTAGGGAAAGTAAGGGTCATGATGGCGGGTGGCGGTGGTGGTGGCGGTGGTGGAAGTAGTGCAACTAAGGGTAAAGGGAAAACCAGCAGAAGAGGTGGCAGAGGGTCGAAGAGATAGAGGCAATGTAACCGCCACAAATAAATGCACGAGCCCAGTTATTAGGCAAACAACGTCACCAGTTCTCCAGGATTGATTCCATGTCATACTCCTGTGCGCCGCTGATAGATGTGTAAACGCGAGTGACTAATCGTTTTGTCCTTGTCATTTCATAAGAATTTTGGACGAGAGTTTGAAGTACTTTGAAAGTGAAGATAGAGAAGAAATTTCTACTCCTCCAAAAGTGTTTTGCTTAGGAGAAAGGAGTGTAAGTATTAATTTGATTGGCCTTATACGTCCAATACTTCGGAGAAGCCTATGAGGCCCTTCAGGGCGCGATCTGGGCCCATAACCAGGAGGTTCATTGGGTGGCGCAGCGCTTAACTTTCTGAGCGGTTAAAGCAAAGCCTCAAAGCCCCCAGCTTTTCCTCCCGTATTTTTGATACCCTGCATTAGTTTTGGTCTCCACACTCTCAAGCAGTGCCTACCATAGAGATGCAGTGTTTGCAAACGCCATCACGCCCCAGTAATCAAAGAGCATCTCCTCTGTGTGCCACAGGAGGCGCAGCTGATTGAGATCGCTATTTTATTCCGCTTTGATTGTTGCAGCCTGGGAACCAGACGGCCCTCCTTTAGGCTTATTTGGATTCGAAAGATAGCGAAGCACACTGCCAGAATGCTCTTGCAGGACAACAAAAGCCACCTCAGGCTTGGAGGTCTTAGAGATGTTTCGTTTTATTCTCATCCAACCCGTCGTGAACCTTTCTTTGCCTCCGAACACCAAAACCTCGTCTTCCTGTGACCATATAATACAAAGAGTCAAACCAGGTCTTCCGAAGGAGCTGAATATAATAGTATCCTCTCATCTGAGAGCCTAGGCTAGGCATCCGTTTAGACAAATCTTCAGCCTGTTAGCTTTCAAGTCGTTAAGCTTTTCTCAACTCCTCATTTTATTTTTAGTCAGGTACCCGTTGCGACTTCATCGAAATTTCAAATAACTTCACCAAGGGATCCTACTGTGTGACTATTTGTTATTTCGGACATGGATTACTTTACCTTGAAGCAGATCGTGTTGCTTACCGCGACATCTTGTACAGTACTAGCCGCAACCGCAAGCCCGACGACAACAATCACGCAAGCACCAAGTCTTATAAAACGTAGTCTTGACCCGGAAATTATTGGATATACATCTACCTTTGGCACTTGTAAGTTATATATGGATTATACACAAATGTCTTGATCTAATTGGACCATTAATCACAGACTCACCTTTTCACTGTCCCTCGAGCTCGATATTCCTCGTCTACGGGACTTACGGCAGGTGCTGCATCGCAAGTGATGTTGACTGTTTCATGCCAACAGCATGTCTCAGTGGCTCTATAATGATGAATGATCAGTATCGAACGACATGGTATGCTATATTGCTACTGCACCCTTTGTTCCGTGAAGCACGTTATGATACTAACTGGGATGTCCTACTCAGTAACGGCACTGGCTATCAAACCTCATGTATAACTGGCACGGTGTACCATACCCCGGGTGATTCTTCTCCCATTAGCAATTTCCAGTGCTGGCCATCTTGGACTGGTGGAAACTGGAACGCTACACAGACAATTACAGAGCTCCAGCTAGTAGGTGTACTCCCAAATCAAAAACGGAATCATCTAACGGAATCACCGCGCAGTCTGTCTCCGCCTCTTCTTTAAACTCACCACCAACTCCATCCTCCACCATATCACAGGTGACTGTCCTAGTCACAACAACAGCGACACTAATCGTCTCAAGCGTCACGGCGTCTGGTGCTAGTCCAACAGCGACAGGCTCATCCCATACAAAGAGCAAAGCCTGGATAGCAGCACCTGTCGTCGTCGGCTTTGCTGCCCTCTTACTCATCATTTGGCTCGTCGTTTATTTAGTTAAAAAACGGTCGAATCCGGCTAAGGATACGGGCGTAGGGCTTGCCGACCAAGGTAATTGGGGATCGATTATTCGTCCCCGACCCGACTGGTTCGATAATAGCCGGGCTAGTCCGGCTACTAGGACTATATAGGCGTCGGTAGAGTTCGGTTAGTCTCCGGTGAACAGGTTGACGTGACTCGTTGGTTTAAATTAGCTCCTATTGGTTTGGGGAAGGGAAGGCTTTAGCGTGGTTTGCGAATTGTAAGTCTTTCACGTGTATTATGGAATGCTCTTCGGTTATGTAACTTGGTTCCGGCCGCTGTTAGAAGCGTTGTGTACAGCTGGGTGTAAAAATCAGGAGTGTGCCTGGAAGGCTGTGTGGTTATTTTACGAATTCCTAAATGGCTTTACGAAATCGAGTATCACAAACGTGTGAGAAGATTTGGGCAAACATAAAGGGAAATAATTGTGTTTTTTTTAATTAAAAACCCAAACTGTTACATTCATGTTAAGAGAAAGGTGTGAAGTGATGGAGTTACAGTCAAACCCCGTTATAACGACACGGGTTATTTGGCCGACCGCATCGTAAAACCAAGGATATCGGTGTATTCCGTATTTGTATGTAAGTTACTAGCCTATTAGGCAAGCTGGTTTTATAATAGGTGAGGGTAATTTAGATAGTGGGCGCGTATTTTTTAGCGTTTAAAGCTAGAAAATCTGTAACGGCGATATCTTTTAGGATTTTAATGTCTTGCTATAATAAATAAGGTAGAATTAAATATAGAGAGTAAGATCTAAGGGTTATTTTAATATATTTAAGTCGTTATATGATGGGTACTAATGGCTGAATATATGGTGAGTAAGCGTTGAATCTAACGAATTAAAATCTACTTATAGCGATTTTGGTGAAACACCTTAACGATATCACCAAAAGCCAGAATATCGTAATGTTACACCAAAAAAGGATAGATCAAGGGTGTAGATTGTAATATAGGAAATACCGTGATATACCCTATTTTGTAATAAGGGGGTTTGACTGTGCTAGGAACGCGCTACATTTTACGCCATCGCTAAATTTTCTAGGTTAGATCATCCTGTACGTGTAAGAACCTACTGCCAATAGTGAAATGCAGCAAAATCTTCCGGGGAAAACCCCAGTCCGTACCAGCAACCGTGTGCGCCAACCTCCACTGGGGAAGCCTCTAACAGGTACACTTAAGCAACAGGCATCAAAACGTCAAACGCCCCCGTTCCAACCTTGCTCATTTTCCCCACCACAATCCGCGCGCTGGGATTCGTCAAGTCATCCCAATCCTCCTCCAACACCGCATCGCGCAAGAAACCAACCGTGGTTTCAAAACTCATCTTCATGAACGGACTCACGTTGCTCTTCAGTCCCATACGGTTGAAAGGCGTGTATCCACCACCTCTTGTCATAGTATCCGCAATGAGATTGAGATGCCGATGGTCGACCGAGATACCGTGACCGCTAAACACGGCATGCATTTCGCGGATAATAGAAGCACGACATGCTTCGACGCCGTAGAGACGTAGCATAGCCGCGATGTCATTAGTGGAGATGCGGTGGGGGTCTATGATGTGTTGGTAGTCACGCATGGCCACCAGATTTGCACCTTCAGTCATGACGATTGGTATGCCAGTGTCCTTGTTCGTCACAAGATCACGGGTGGACACAACACAGCTAGCAATACCGGGAATGACCTGGATAGTAGCGAAGTGGCAAGCGTCTTCCACGAGATGCAGCATGAGGAGTTTGGCTGTTGAAGCGTCATACTCGAAGGTAATTTCGCACCACTCTCCGGCTTTATTGTCGAATTTAAACTTGCTAACATCAGGATAAAAAGTCTTGATTCGGTCTTCCCGCGCAGCTGGATCTTCGGCGACAACTTGGGTTTCAGTTTCGGACTCGCTGTCTGATTCAGACTCAGCGTCAGAGGTAGTAGGAGTGTTCCCTTCACGCGGGCTGCCGCCATAAGCTTCATCCTCCATCTCAATGTCTGGAGACGCGTCTCTGCGGCCTTGGGTAGCAATGGCTTCTTCGTCATCATCTGGGGCGTCGAACTCAACACTGTCTTCTCGGTTGCCCCGTTGCTTCGCGTTTGTAGCATCGCCATCATTTTCACCGCCGTCACTATCTTCATCATTATCACCGCCCTCTCTCTCCGCCTCTGGGCGTGATGCCTCTTGCTCCACAACCCCTGCGGATGCTCCGATGGTGGGCAAGGCATCAGACTTTGCGGCTATCTTCAATGATTTTTCTTGACCTTTCTTCTTCAGTTCTGTTCGAATCATCTTTTGGAGACGAGGGATGAATTTCTTTTCAAGGGACATCATGATATCTTCCACTTTGATGGCGTATTCCTTGCAATACTCTTCGGATGGATAGAAGTCCAAGCGAATTTTGTAGACTTTCGCCTGGTCGTATGCTGTACCCTTACCAATTTTTTCAACGACAGTAGCCTTATCGACGACAGCAGACAGAGGTAATCGGCTAATACTCTTCGCGAAAGTTTCGCCGTCTTCTTTTGATATCTCAGGATGGAGGTGCAGAGTCATTGTTGGCGTGGAGATATTGGCACTAGCAGTCATGACGATTTCACGAAGACGAGGGATACCGAGCGTGACGTTCTTTGCCGAGTGTCCTGCCAAGTGGAAGGTATTGAGTGTCATCTGAGTGGAGGGCTCTCCGACGGATTGGCCAGCAACCACCCCGACGGCTTCACCTGCCTCAACGATAGACTTCAGGTACTTGACATCAAGTGCTGCTTCAAAGTTTTTCCGAACGACAACACCTTCGGGGTCCTTTTTCTTCTTCTTGAGGAGCTTGTCGGGATTCATGTCGCAGTACTATAAGAAAGCTATATTAGCAAGGCACTATAAGCACTAACAGAGTTGAACGAACCTCTTTTCTAGCAGCATAAAATTTTTCGGAAGTGCTGCCACTGAATCGGCTTGGCGAGTAAACTGAAAGTGCCGGATCCATTGCCGTAACGTCTCCAGTTTTCCTGGTTTTCTTGAAGGCCGCCTTTGTCCATTCCGCAGCTTCAGGGCTTTGAATCTTTGCGAAGTCCTCACTCATGTTCAAAGATTGGAATAAAGAGAAGAAATTCTCCGCCAAAAATTTAAAGTCATTGATATACCTCTGCTTCGTCGTGTCCAAGCCATCCTCTCCATATAAGAATTGGATCATGCTACCATCGGCATCACGAACAGATGTATCATATTCAACTTTAAGACCCTCCATCCCTTTGATAAGACACCTTTGGAGGTAGCCAGAGCGTGAAGTTTTGACAGCGGTATCAATAAGACCCTCTCGTCCAGCCATGGCGTGGAAGTAGTATTCCTGGGGTCTTATACCGGTCAAAAAGCGGTCCGTGATGTAACCGCCAGCTCGCACGCTGGGTTCGAAGGGCTTGAAGCATGGTAATGTCTTCCCACTGACCATGACCGGCACACGTCGACCTTCCAAGACTTGTTGCCCAAGATTGCAGGAAATGAGATTTGCGTTGACCTGACTGCCTTTCGCACCGGAGCCTGTCATGGCCTGCATCTGATTTTTTGGAAATGGCTTGATAAGACCTGTAGGTAAGCAAGCTTCCGTGATAGTAGATGACAAATCCTTGGTTTGGCCGTTGGTTAATACATCAAGACCTGACTGCTTTGAATCATCTCTCAGCACTTGTTCCAGCCTTCTCCGCAATTCTGAATCATTCGGATCTGTAGTCTCTTCGTCTAATGAAACGTACTTGGCGGCAACCTTCGGTCCAATTGTGTCTGCACCCTTCAGCATTTCCCGCCGAGTGCGATCTCCATCAGCAGTTAGTACCAGGTCCTCTACACCACATGAGAAGGCACGCATGTGCAATAATTTAGTAAGGAGTCGACCGAGAACGCTAAGTAGCCTGCCAGCCACAGTATGACCGTATGTCTCATAAATTGCGTTGACAAACCCTCCAGCACTAGGTCCGATCTGACTCTTATCTAGGATGCCGCAGAGAAGGTTGCCTTCTTGGAAAACCACAGTCTGCTCCTCCGACTTTGGTCCCCATAATTTTGCATTTGTTTGAGATTTCGAGGTTAGTGTAAGACCTGGGTGAGTTGGGGGTTGAATATTCTTCAATATAGTGGTAATTACTTGCTTTCCAGTCCACATAGCTCGTGGTTTGAAAATTGCGGGGGTTACTGTGAGTAGTTTTCCAGATGTCGTATGACTATCTTCTGGTCGAAGAGAAGCATAAAGAAGTTGCTGATAGTCCTCACGATTGAAGAAGGTATCCCGATTTGTGAGCCATACTCCCATGGAAATGTGATCCTGGATCAATCCTCGGAGGGGCTTTCCAGCAGTTGCCGAAAGATATTGGTGATCAGTATCCGCAATTGTCGCAGCTTCAGCTCTTGCAATTTCATTTTGCGGGAAATGCATATTCATTTCGTCTCCATCAAAATCCGCATTATACGTGTTGCAGTTAGCGTAGTGCATTCGAATCGTTTTCTCCCCAGGCAACACCCTTGCACGATGTGCCATCATAGAAGGTTTATGTAAAGTGGGTTGCCGGTTCATGATCACTATATCACCGTTATTGAGATGCCGGTGCACCTTTTTGTTCCGGGCGCCATTGACATTTGTGTTTGAAGGAGCAAGTAGTTGATTGGCAAGTGCCTGTCGTTCCTCGAAATTTTTCCTTTTAAGATTGATTACTTGACCATTTTCGTTTTCAATTGCAACAGCGCCTGGCCACTTGTCCGGCCCATTGAGCACAGCCTCTTTCAAATCATAAAAGTTGTGGTTAGTAACAGGCTCTGGATAAGTTAATTTGATTGCGAAGACTGGAGGTACACCAATCTCGTTCGTCTCGATATTGGGATCTGGTGAGATGACACTGCGAGCCGCGAAATTAACTCGTTTCCCCATCATATTTTTTCGGAAAAGGCCTTCTTTTTTCTCAAGGTTTTGCTTAATCCCATCCGCGTTCGATTTCCCTGCATTGCCTTGAATAGGATTGCTGTCTCTATCAATAACAGAGTTAACAGCCCCCTGGAGGTTCACCCAGGCACTTTGTAAGTCGTGGAAGTCGCGTTGACGATACCCTGCTTCGTTTTGTTGGCCATTGATTTCGTTGTATATCTGGCGCATAAGATCGCACGCTGTGAGGACATTTTTGTACAAGGAATTTTTCGGTGACTCCGATATGGAATCACCAGTTTTGTCTTCATTTCGATATCTGTTTGGAGGGACAACGACGCTCTTGATGAAAAACATCTCAGCACTAATTGGCGCGCGCCTTTTTGCGCGTGAGTGAGGACTGTATACTAGGCGCAATATTTCTTCTTCTTGTTCAAAGAGGAGTGTTAAAGATGCAAGAACTTCTCCCGGAGTCATATATTCCTGCGAATCCTGGTCTTTGGTGGATTTTCCGGCATTTGCGGTTGATGCTGTGGCCACATCTGTAGCAATGAGGGTCCCATCTACCGCATCCTCTGCGTCAAGCATTTCTATGTCTTCATCCTCATTTGAAGACGCAAGATCAGCAACACCTTCGTCCGAATGGATACCATGCCTTTTCTCAGCTAGCTTGCGCCTCTTTTCCAGGATATCGATAGGATTTTCCATTTTTCTACCGGCCTGAACCATCGCAGCTCTGTCTTTTGTATTAAGAGATTTCCGAAATATTTTTACGTACCGATCTTTTCGGAAACCTGGGTTCAAACTAGGAATTCTTAGCATGAGATATTTCATTTTTGAACATGAGCTCACCCTTGGCAACTGTGACACTTCCTGCCCTTTGTGATCTCAAGAAGAAATTCTTTGATAACGGCTCGGCGGGCTTCACTGATAGCTTCCGTCTTTTCCATGGAGTTTTCGGCCTTTCTCCTTACTCCAGCTTGCTTGATCATTTTCTTAACGTATGTGTTCCTTTGTGCAACGATATGGTCACCATCCTCCTCTTCAGATGTTTCCGAGTCATCTCCTGCACCTGATGCTGTCTTATCCTTGGCCTTATATAAATCCAAGTTGTCGATGTCTTCAGCCTCTTGGAGAAGGCCATATCGAATCAAACGGAGCTTGCAGGAAAAGCGGTTGACCTCAACGCGAGCCATCTTCAGGCGATGGCAATAGCAGCATTTGGCTCGGAGCAGACGGAGGCATTGGTCCATGAAAGTGAGATGGTAGACGGGCGCAGGTAACTCTATATGGCCACAGTGGCCGGGGCACCCGAATTTCCCCAGGTTGCATGTCGAACATCTAGTTGCAAAAGCTCCACGTTAGATGTTATTTACCACAAAATAAAAAGTGTTGCAATGATAGACAAAATTGCCGTACTTACGGATTGTCGAGAAATGCTCCTAAAGCAGAGTCATGTAGACCACCAGGAACCGGATGAAGTAAGGAATCAAAAGTCGTCGGGTTCGTTATTCGCTTTACAGAGAGAGCTTTGATCTCGTCGGAGGAGAGAAAGCCAAACTCGACGCCTGAGATGGCGGAGGATATGGATTGTGAGATATTCATAATGGCCAGCGCAGTTCCATTAGTCTATGTGACTGGGCCTGGCAAAGCTTAAAGGAGCTCTTTTCCTGGGATTTGCTTGTGAGCAGCACTTTTCGATGGCGGGACGGGAAATTTTGACAATGAAACGTACTGCCAACACTCACCGCCTGGTAAGGTTCTTAGAGTGACAGCCTTCATCGTTGTCACTAATTTCCAGCACCACCTGCGCAACGACCGTGTCTTGTTTCCCCCCAGGACGCCTTAGCCCTTTACATGATGGTTGAGAAACGGCCCTACCCTGACGATGACAACGGCTTCCAGAATGGCAGCAAGCGCCCAAGATCCAACAACGCCTCGCCCGCTGCAGCTACGAATGGCTCAGCAACGAACAAGCCCGACATGGCAAAGGTCATCGCGGAGGCTCGCGCGCGAGCGGAAGCAGCTAAGGCCCGACTGATGGCTCCAAGCCAGGCTCCGACCCAGTCTCCAGCTGAAGCGGCGCGCGCAAGAATCGAAGCGATGAAGGCGAGAGTAGCAGCCGCGACTGCCAAGGCAGGTGTACCATCACAGCAGCGAGCGCCTGCGCCGGCGCCCACGTATCAGCCGCCGGAGCTGGATGATGGATTATCACGGGCTCGAGGTGGTTTAGGCATAGGACTACACCCGGCTTTGATGGGAGATGTAGGGCAAGATGCGCGATCAAAGGGCAAACAAGCTATGGCGCCGAAGTTTGCAACGACCATGGCGAATAGACGAACGGAGTCTCCGGTGCATAGGGGAGGGAGGGAAAAGAAAGAGTTAGATCTCTCCGGACCTAATATTGAAGAAATCAAGAAGAACCCCTATTTCGATGCCAGTCTGGGTGGACAGACCGCTACCGGTCGCAACAGAATCTCTCGCAAACTCGTGATGAATGAGAAAGGCAAATACATCGCACAAGCAGCTGCGCTACGCAAGGTTGCAGCGCTAGAGCGGATGAAAAGGGAGCTCGCTGAGAAGGCCCGGAAGGCCAACCTTGACGAAGACAACGAGAAAGCGTTTATCATAGAACAACCTCCAGATGTGGAATGGTGGGATGAAATGCTGATTGATGGGAAAGACTACAGCGTTTTGTCGTCTCCTGACAAGGTCAAAATCGATACTGAAGATTCGATAGTAACTATGTACATTCAGCATCCGGTTCTGATTCAGCCACCCCAAGAGAAACTCATCCCAACTCCAAAACCGATGTACTTGACGAAGACTGAGATGGCGAAGCTCCGCCGCCAGCGAAGAGCTGCTGATCACAAGGAGGTTCAAGCTAAGATTCGTCTGGGACTTGAACCGCCGCCGCCTCCTAAGGTGAAGAAGAGCAATCTGATGCGCGTATTGGGTGAACAGGCAGTGAAAGATCCTACGGCTGTCGAAGCTCTGGTCAATCGCCAGATTGCTGAACGTGCTGCAGCGCACGAACAGGCTAACAATGAGCGTATGCTCACGAAAGAACAACGGCACGAGAAGCTTGCCACTCAGCAGCGGGCCGACGCAGCTAAAGGCATTCATATGTGCGTTTTCAAGATCGACAGTCTCGCATACGGGAAACACCGCTATCAGGTTGATGTCAACGCGAAGCAGAATGTGCTTACCGGTATCACCATACTGCACCCGAAGATGAACTTGGTTATCGTAGAGGGTGGCGAACACAGCATCAAAAATTACAAAAAGCTGATGTTAAACCGTATCAAGTGGACCGAGAACGCGATGCCGAACAGTGTACGCGAGGGGAACAAGGAAGCTGAAGCAGCATGGCTACAGTCTGTGGATGAGGACGGGCAGTTGAAGGATATGTCATTCAATAAGTGCACGCTTATATGGGAGGGTGAAGAGAGAGGACGAGCATTCCGGAAATGGGGATCCAGGGTTTGCGAAAATGATACGGAGGCTAAGGAGGCGCTGACCAGAGCTAAGATGGAGAGCTTCTGGGCGCTAGCAAAGAGTTTGCCATGATTTTGTCGAGTAAGGTGTTCGATGCATATTTGGTACTAACGGGGAAAGCTAGCATTCAGGTATGTACAAAGGGTTGTATTGGGGTGATTGAGTTCATTCACTATATGTATAGTAAGTGCCAGCCTAGTCTGACAAGCTGAAATATGAAATTGCTGCCGTACAGTGTGGTTCAGATATATCGTTGCGCATCGAACTCCGAATAGCTTCAGCAGTACACGCTCTGGAGGACTCAATGGACTATCGTTAAACACAACGTTACTAACCATTTCACGATCTAAGGCTCTTTAGATATGAGATAGCGAGCAAAGGCGTGCAATTAGTCACAGCTACTTGAGGTGAGCTTTGATTCGCGGTGATCATGATGATCACCCCCATTATTGATATGCAATCCTAGTTATGCACCAAGTGTAGGTAACTTTAACGATTCCTAATCATTCCCAGGAATAAAGCCCATGTTAATTGTTAGTGCAAACCCCAAGAATAACATATGTTAACAGCGCTTCTATTTAGTCTGTCAAGCGAAAGTCAACCCTACTACTATAGAAATTTCCTAGAAGATGAAATTAGTCTAAACATAATCTGTTTAATAAGAAAGTAATGGCTATTTCTAATTACTACTAACGCAATTCTGGTCTAATTTAGACGCTATTACAAGACTCAGCAAAGATAGGGCCTAATCTTACTACTATTTATCTGCTATATAGGAATGGCGGAGGACATCTAGGAGCTTGTCTGGATATTACTAGCAGTTTTTTTTTATTTTATTTTATTTTATATCTGTTATATTATCCCTTATATACAGAGGTCACTGTTATAAGTTCTTACACCTTCCTAATTAGGAAGTTAAGTTACTAACTCTCTTAGTAAGCTCGGACCCCTAAAACTCGGCTTATAGTTAGCGCGGATATTCTATCGGTCCGCTACACTAACTAAACTCTTTATAGACGCGTCGCCAAAATTATATCTAAGCCTATTTCGCAAGGTTTGTAGAACTTATATTAATAGGCCAGCGGTAAATTGACACCCCCTAATTGGTATACGGACACCCCCCAATTGATATGCGGACACCCCCCACTAATTTAGTTTAGTTCCTGCCTGATCAAGTTAGAATATCACGTGCGTTTGACTTGTTTACATCTGCATTGCGAAAATCAAATTATTAAAATGCAACTTTTATGACTGCAACACCACGATCAAGTCTTGATTCTAGTTATAGTACAAGTAGTAGAGTCCAAATTAGATCTAGAATGCGCCAAAGGAGCCCTCAGCAAAATTCTCCAGAAAGGGCAAGTCACCTAGGCCTCTGTAAGCCTGTTGAATATTGCCGCCGACACCTTGTACGTCATCCGTAGTAGTATTTTGACTTCTACCACTACCCCCATCACCTAAAATATTACCCATCTACTCCTGAGTCGATTGATCGGATTGTGCAGTGCTTTGTGAGGCATCGCGCGAACTGATTTGGGTGCTGCCACCTCTGCTTAATGTCTGTAAGCTGCCTCCGCGGGCACGCCCGCGCCCACGCCCACGCCACGCCCGCGCCCGCGCCCGCGCCCGCGCATAGTATATCCAGTATTTCGCTCGAATGCTGATGGCTCGCGGCGAGTCGATGTATCAACCCGATTAGGAGTTGCAGAGCCAGCTGGGTGGTGGGTTGAGAGCCATGGTAAAGGTTGGGATAGGTGAGCCAAATGCGAGGTGATGGGCGCGCGACGATTGTTCGCGATGCAGATGTAAACAAGTCAAACGCACGTGATATTCTAACTTGATCAGGCAGGAACTAAACTAAATTAGTGGGGGGTTTCCGCATATCAATTGGGGGGTGTCCGTATACCAATTAGGGGGTGTCAATTTACTGCTGGCCTATTAATATCTACATTACAGATAGTACGGATATTTAAATTGTTTAACTACAACACATAATATTAGTTTAAAAAGTTTATTAATTATATACTAGTATAACGTAGGTAACGGGGTTATGACCGCTCCCTGGGTTATGACCGCGCTAGCGTACCGCCTGCCATTTTAAGTAAAGTTTTGTTGTTCTGCCAAAATTAAAATAACACATACATTTAAAAGGCGGTG